>Ga0187892_10000122_pt1 | contig 186344 bp, 174 predicted proteins | sample MA1701073metaG_FD_139345 | JGI IMG/M metagenome (GOLD analysis project Ga0187892, IMG submission 139345) | Bio-ooze microbial communities from a basaltic lava cave in the Kipuka Kanohina Cave System on the Island of Hawaii, USA - MA170107-3 metaG ... | reverse complement strand
TGAACATCCTGGCCACGCGGCGCTTGCACATCCTGACCGCGCGGAGCCTGCACATCCTGACCGCGCGGAGCCTGCACATCCTGACCGCGCGGAGCCTGCACATCCTGACCACGCGGTGCCTGCACGTCCTGACCGCGCGGAGCCTGCACGTCCTGACCGCGCGGAGCCTGCACGTCCTGACCGCGCGGAGCCTGCACGTCCTGACCGCGCGGAGCCTGTACGTCCTGACCACGCGGAGCCTGCACGGCCTGACTACGCGGCGCCTGAACGTCCTGACCACGTGGGGCCTGGACATCCTGACCACGCGGAGCCTGCACGTCCTGACCACGGGGTGCCTGAACATCCTGACCACGCGGAGCCTGCACGTCCTGGCCGCGAGCGCCAGCTAGCGACCGCGGCGCCTGAACGTCTTGACCGCGCGGAGCCTGCACGTCCTGACCCCGCGGCGCCTGAACATCCTGACCGCGCGGAGCCTGCACGTCTTGGCCGCGCGCGCCGGCCAGCGAGCGCGGCGCCTGCACGTCTTGGCTCTTGGCTGTGCCCGACTTCTGGCTCAGCATCTGCTTTGCCTTCGCCACCTCCGGCGGGCACGCCGATTGGGCGGCAGCGGCCGCCGTGAAGGCGGCAACCAGTACAACGCTCATCGTTCCGGCTAGCAATCTCTTCATCATCTCCTGTCCCTTCCGATGTGTGGTTTGGATCGAACTCCTCGGCCGCTCCTCGGTCGCCTTCCACCCCCTTAGATGCGTGGAATCGAAAGCGCGGTCGCGCGTCCCCGTCGTGATGGTTACGCAAGGCAAATGCCACCCCCCGCGAGGCTGGGAACGCAAAGGGTTTCGCGTATTTGTCGGTCACACCCTTCCGAGTGATGGGCGATGTGCCCGATGGTCGCCGCCCGGCCCTGCCGGCATTCTGCCCGGCCCGTGTGGTAGGCTTGAGGCCCTGATGTCCCGCCTGGCGCGCATCGCGCTCGCACTGCTCGTCCTCGTCGTCGCGAGCGCTTGTGCCATCGGGCGCTCGGCCCCCGTCACCTCCACGCCCGTCCCCAGTCGCCATGTGCTGCCCAACGGCGTACGCATCGTCATCGAGGAGCACCGGCGCAGTGATGTGGTGGCGCTGCAATTGTGGGTCCAGGCGGGCGGACGCGACGAAAGCCCGGCCGAGTTGGGGCTGGCCCACTATCTCGAGCACCTGCTGTTCAAGGGAACGACCTCGCGGCCGGAGGGCTTCATCGACCGCCAGGTGGAGGGCGTGGGAGGCCGCATGAACGCCGGCACGTCGCTCGACTACACGTACTACCACATGCTGCTGCCGGCCCGGCGCGCGCTCGCCGGCATCGAAACGCTGGCCGACATCAGCGTCAACGCCAGTCTCGACGAGGGGCAGCTCGAGCGCGAAAAGCGGGTGGTGCTGGAGGAGATGCGGCTGGGCGAGGACAACCCCAATCGCTTCCTGCTCCGCCAGCTCTACGTGGCCGCCTTCGACGGTCACCCCTACGGGCGCCCCGTCATCGGGACGGTCGACCTCATTCGCAACCTGACGCGCGACCAGCTCGTGCGCTTCTACCGGCGCCACTATGTGCCCGAGGCCTTCACGCTCGTGGTCGTGGGCGCGGTGAACCGCGCTGAGGTCCTCGACGCAGCGGCTCGGGCCTTCGGGCGGTTGACCCGCAGCGGCACCAGCCGTCTGCCGGCGGGCGCACCCGCCGACACGCGCGCCGTGCGCCTCGAGCAAGCCCGGCCCGGCGCCCACGCGTACCTCGGGCTGGCCTGGTTGGCGCCCAAGCTGGAGCACGCCGATACGCCGGCCGTGGACTTGCTGGTGACGATCCTCGGCCAGGGGCGGTCGCCGCGCCTGGTGCGAAGCCTGCGAGACCGCCTCGGGCTGGTCAACTCTATCGCCGCCGGATACTCGGCGCTCGAGGCCGCCGGTGTCATCACCCTCACCGCGCAGCTCGAGCCCGCGAACCTCGCCCGGGCCGAGGCCGAGATCTGGCGCGAGATGCGCCGCGTCCACGACGAGGGCGTGCACGCGCGCGAGCTGGAGCGCGCGCGGACGACTGAGGAGGCGCGGCGGGAGTTCCAGGCCGAGACCGCCGAGGGCCGCGCCTTCGTGCTCGGGCACGCGGAGACGGTGTGGCGACTGGAGGAGGAGCGCGCCTATCTGGACCGCCTCCGGGCCGTGACGCCCGAGCAGATTCGCGCGGCGGCCCGTCGATATCTCGACCTCGAGCGGTATGCGCGGGTCGTCTTGATGCCGGGAGACCGCTCGTGATCCCGCGTCCGGCCGGTCTGGCCCTGGCGCTGCTGCTGCTGGCCCCCGTCGCGAGCATGGCCCAGCCGGCGGGGACAACCCGCCACGCGCTGGCAAACGGCATGCGGGTACTGGTGCGAGAGGATGCCGAGGCGGGCGTGGTGGCGATGTCGCTGCAGACCCTCGCGGGTTCACGCTTCGAGGCACCCGAGACCGCCGGCATCACCAATTTCCTGCACCGCGCGATGCTGAGGGGCACCAGCCGGCACACCGCCGAGCGGCTCGTGGAAGCGGCGGAAGACATCGGTGGCTCCCTGGACGCCTCGGCCGACGTGGACTACTCGGAGGTGCGAGGGAGCGCGCTGGCCCGGCACTGGGAAACCCTCCTCGGCCTGATCGCCGAGGTGGCTCTGACCCCGACCATGCCGCCGGACGAGGTGGATAAAGAGCGCCGTCTGATCCTGAGCCAGATTCAGACGCGCGCCGACAACCCGTTTCCGGCAGCGTTCGATGTCTTGCTCGGCGAGCTGTACCAGGCTCACCCCTACAGTTGGCCGCCGATAGGTCGGCGCGAGGCGATTGGCCGCGTCACCCGCGACGCCCTTGTCGCCCATCACCGGAGCATCTATCGGCCCGACCGGCTGGTCCTCGCCGTGAGCGGCCGCGTCGAGCCCCGGAGCGTTCGGCGCGCAGCCGAGAGGCTGTTCGGCGGGCTCCCGGCTGGAACGCCCACGCCGCTCCCGGCGCTGCCGCCGCCCCGGCCAACCGAAGAGCGTCGCGTCGTAGACCGGCCGGCCCGTCAGGCCCAGATCCTCGTGGGGTACGTCGCCCCGGGGCTCGCCGAGGCCGATTACGCCGCGACCAAGGTTCTCGGCGCCCTGCTGGGGGGAGGCATGGCCGGGCGCCTTTTCGTCGAGCTACGGGACCGGTTAGGCCTGGCCTACGCCGTCGGGGTGCTCAGCCCCACCCGGGCGGGGCCGGGGCCATTCGTGGCCTACCTGGGCACCGCGCGCGAAAACGTGGCGGCCGCGGAGGCGGCGGTGCGGCGGGAGCTCGATCGGGTCCGGGCCGAGGGCGCGACCGAGGACGAGGTGGCCCGGGCCAAGGCCTACGTGCTGGGCAGCCTGGTCATGGACCGGCGTTCCAACGCGCGCCACGCCTGGTACCTGGCCTTCTTCGAGGTGGTCGGTGCCGGGTGGGACTTTCCCGAGCGGCACGCCCGCGCCATCGAGGTGGTCACGCCGGCCGACGTGCAAGCCGCGGCTCGTCGCCATCTGACGCGTCCCACCACCGTCGTGCTCCAGCCCCGCTGATGCTGCCCCTCAAGGACGACGTCCCCAGCGACACGTTCCCGCTGATCACGATCGCGATCGTCGGCGCCAACGTCGCCGCATTCCTCTACCAGATGTCGCTCCAGATGAGTCCCGATCCGGGAGCGCTCCGCGCCGCCCAGGAGTTCCTCGCCGAGTTCGGCGTGATCCCGTGCCGGCTCAGCGGATCGTGCCGGACGCCGGCGGACTTTCCCCATCCGGCCCTGACCATCATCACGTCCATGTTCCTGCACGGCGGGTTGCTCCACATCGCGGGCAACATGCTCTATCTGTGGATCTTCGGCAACAACGTCGAGGACACGCTGGGCCACAGCCGGTTCCTGCTCTTTTACCTGCTGGCGGGCATCGCCGCCGCCGCGGCTCAGACCGCGATCAACCCCGCCTCGTCCATTCCCATGATTGGAGCCAGCGGGGCCGTCTCCGGGGTGCTGGGCGCCTACCTGCTTCTCTTTCCCCGGGCCCGGGTGCTGACCCTCATCACCTTCGGGTTCTTCTTCCGGTTCCTCTACGTCCCCGCGATGATCGTCCTGGGGTTCTGGATCGTCGTGCAATTCTTGACCGCCTTCATCACCTTCCGGGCCGCGGCGGCCGGGCGGGAGGTGGGCGGGGTGGCGTGGTTCGCCCACGTCGGCGGGTTCCTGGCCGGCCTCGTCCTCCTGTTTGTTCTGCGGCCGTCCCGGCGCCGTCGCCTATAATGAGGAAACTTATGGCAGCGCGTACGCGTATCGATCGATTGCTGGTGGAGCGAGGGCTGGTGGAGAGTCGCGAGAAGGCGACCAAGCTCATCCTGGCCGGCGACGTGTTCGTGGACGGGGAGCGGGTGGACAAAGCCGGCGCTCTGGTAGGTCCCGAGGCCGAGCTGGAACTCAAAGGACGCTCTCCCTACGTGAGCCGGGGCGGCGAGAAGCTGGTCCACGCGCTCGACCACTTCAACGTCACCGTGGTCGACCGGATCTGTATCGACGTGGGCGCCTCCACCGGAGGGTTCACCGATTGCCTGTTGCAGCGCGGGGCGGCCCGGGTGTACGCGGTGGACGTCGGCACCGGCCAGCTCGACGCGCGGCTGCGCCGGGACCCCCGGGTCGTGGTCATGGAAAAGACCAACGCCCGCGCGCTGGATCCGCGCATCTTCTCCGAGCAGCCGACGCTGGCCGTGGTGGACGTTTCGTTCATCTCGTTGGAGAAGGTCTTGCCCGCCGTGCTCGGCGTGGTAGCCCCCCGTGCCGACGTCATCGCGCTCATCAAGCCCCAGTTCGAGGTGGGGCGCGAGCTGGTGGGCAAGGGGGGCGTGGTGCGTGATCCCGCCCTGCACCGGGGGGTGGTGGCCCGGCTGGCGCGCTACACGGTGCTGCGCGGCTGGCACGTGCTCGGCGTGGCGGCGTCCCCGCTGCGCGGCCCCAAGGGCAATCGCGAGTTCTTTCTCCACGCGTGTTCGCACGGGCGGACCGCCACCAACATCGAGACCATGATCAGCCGCACCGTCGAGGCGCTGGCGTGACTCGCGTCGGCGTCGTCGCCAAACCGGACGCCGGCGAAGGGCAGGGGGTCCTGCGGGGGCTGATCGAGTGGCTGAACGGGCGCGGTCTGCCCGTGCTCGTGGACAAGGAAACGGCAAGCCTCGTCGCCGACCTGCCCGTCGCTCAGGCCAGCCGGAACGATCTGCCCAGCCAGGTGGACTTCATCGTGGTGCTGGGCGGCGACGGCACGCTGCTCTCGGTGGCGCGGGCGGTGGGCGACCTCGGTGTTCCCATCCTGGGCGTCAATCTCGGCGGCCTCGGGTTCCTCACCGCCACCACGCTGGAGGAGATGACGCCGGCCCTGGAGGCCCTGCTGAGCGGGCGGATGGTCGTGGAGGAGCGCATGATGCTGGCCGCCCGGGTGCGCCGCGGCGGAAGCACCGCCGGCCAGTTCCTGGCCCTCAACGACGTCGTGATCATGAAGTCGGCCATGAGCCGCATCATCGATCTCAACGTGTCCGTGGATGGCGCGTCGGCGACGGCATATCGCGCCGACGGGCTCATCATCGCGACGCCGACCGGCTCCACCGCCTACTCGCTGTCGGCCGGCGGGCCGATTCTGTTCCCCACCATGGACGCCGTGGTGCTGACCCCCATCTGCTCCCACACGCTCACCAACCGCCCCATCGTGCTGCCGGGCACCCAGCGCATCGAGGTGACGCTGCTCACCAACCAGGAGGTCATGCTGACGATCGACGGTCAGGTGGGCTTCGCGCTGCGCGAGCGCGACGGCGTGGAAGTCGAGCGGGCCGCCTCCCGGATCCGCCTGGTGCGCTTCCCCCACAAGCACTTCTTCTCGGTGCTGCGCACCAAGTTGAAGTGGGGAGAACGCTGAGCCACCCCCACTGAGAGTCGGCGGGGGGGCAGCACGAACCCTCGCGGCGCGCCCTGTTGGTCTTCCGACGGATACGGCTTGAGCGACCGGCCGAAATCACGGATCATCAGCGGCGGGATGCTCCGGGAGCTTCGCGTCAAGAACTTCGCCGTGATCGAGACGGTGACCGTTCCCTTCACTCGCGGTCTCAACGTTCTCACCGGCGAAACGGGCGCCGGCAAGTCCATCCTGGTCGACGCCCTCCTGCTCGTGCGCGGGGCGCGGGCCCAGGCCGAGACGATTCGGAGTGACGCCGACACGGCGACGGTGGAGGCCGTGTTCGACGTCGGCGCGCATCGGAGCGTCGCCGCCGCGCTGGCCGAAGCCGGGATCAGCGCCGAGGACGGCGAGCTGCTGATCCGCCGTGAGCTGAGCCGCGCGGGTCGCCACCGCGCTTTCGTCAACGACTCGCCGGTGACCGTCGGGCTCCTGGAGCGGCTGGGCGACCAGCTGGTCGAGGTCCACGGCCAGCACGAGCACCAGCGCCTGCTGGAACCCGCCCGCCAGCTCGATCTGCTCGACGACTTCGCCGGCGCTGGCAAATCCGCCGGCGAGGTGGCCGAGCGCTCCGCCGCCTACCGGGCGGGCCGGGAGGCGGTGGAGCGGCTGCGCGCGGCGGAACGCGACCGGGCGCAGCGAGAGGACCTGCTCCGCTTTCAACTGTCCGAGCTGCGCGCGGCCGGCCTCCGTCCGGGCGAGGAGGAGGAGCTGCGCTCCGAGCGCCGCCGACTCCAACACGCCGAACGCCTGGCCACGGGGTTGGCGGAGATCGCGGCGCTGCTGGTGGACGACGACGACGCGGCGGCGAGCCGGATCGCGCGAGCGGCCAGGCTGTTCCGCGATCTCGGGCGCGTCGACCAGAATTTCGCCGCGCCGGCCGGGCCGCTGGACGCCGCGGCCGCCCAGGTCGAGGAGGCCCTGCTCGCCGTGCGCGGCCTCCGGCAGAGCATCGACGCCGAGCCCGGCCGCCTGGCGGCGATCGACGACCGGGTCGAGGTGCTCGCCCGGCTCAAGCGCAAGTACGGCGACACCGAGGAGGCGATGCTGACCTTCCACGAGGCGGCCGCCCGGGAGCTGGAACGGCTGGAGCGCTACGAAGAGACGTTGAGCGCCGAGGCGCGACGGCTGGACGAGCTCCGGGCCGAGCTGCTGGGAGCGGTGACCGCGTTGGGCCAGATCCGCCGGGAGGCGGCGGCACAACTGGGTCCGCTCGTGCAGCGCGAACTGCGCGCGCTGGGCATGGAGCGGGCCCGCTTCGAGGTTGTGGTGGAGGCGCGGCCGGTCGAAGAAGTGTCGGCCCGGGGCGCGGAGCGGGTGGAGCTGCGCTTCTCGGCCAATCCGGGGGAGGAGCTGCGCCCGCTGGCCCGGATTGCCTCGGGAGGCGAGCTGTCGCGCGCCATGCTGGCGGTGCAGGTGGTGCTGGCCGTTCGCGACCGCGTCCCCACCATGGTCTTCGACGAGGTCGACGCCGGCATCGGTGGCCGCACTGCCGGCGTCGTCGCCGACAAGCTGGCGCTGGTGGGGGCCCGGCGCCAGGTTCTCTGCGTCACCCACCTGCCCCAGATCGCTGCGGGCGCGCAGCAGCAACTGAGCGTGACCAAGGCTGTGCGGGGCGGGCGAGCTCGGGCCAGCGTGAGCGTCCTGACCGGCGCCGACCGCGTCGAGGAGATCGCGCGGATGCTGGCAGGCGCGGCGCCCACCGACACGGCCCGCCGGCACGCGCGCGAGCTGCTCGGCAGGCGGCCTGTATAATGATGGCGGGATCATGCTGAACGTTCTCTTGAGGATGGTCTTCGGTACCAAGCACGAGCGCGACGTCAAGCGAATGATGCCGACCGTGCAGGCCATCAACGCGCTCGAGCCCGAGCTCGGGCGCCTCGACGACGCCGCGCTACGAGCCCGGACCGACGAGCTGCGCCGGCGGCTGGAGAGCGGGACCGAGCTCGACGACCTGCTGCCCGAGGCCTTCGCGGTGTGCCGGGAGGCGGCTCGCCGCACGGTTTCCATGCGGCACTTCGACGTCCAGCTCATCGGCGGCATGGTGCTGCACACCGGCAAGATCGCCGAGATGGCCACCGGCGAGGGCAAGACGCTGGTGGCCACGCTGCCGGGTTACCTCAACGCGCTCACCGGCCGCGGCGTGCACATCGTCACCGTCAACGACTACCTGGCCAAGCGCGACGCCCAGTGGATGGGGCCCGTGTACCACGCGCTCGGTTTCACCGTCGGCGTCATCCAGCACGAGGCCTCGTTCCTCTACGACCCGGCCTACGGCACGCCCGACATCCGGATGACGGCCCTCCGGCCGTGCAGCCGCCCGGAGGCGTACCGGGCCGACATCACCTACGGCACCAACAACGAGTTCGGCTTCGACTACCTGCGGGACAACATGCGGTTCACCCGCGAGGAGCTGGTGCAGCGCGAGCTGCACTACGCGATCGTCGACGAGGTGGACTCGATCCTCATCGACGAGGCCCGCACGCCGCTCATCATCTCCGGCCCGGCCGAGGAGTCCACCGAGCTCTACTACAAGATCGACCGGATCATCCCGCGCCTCAAGCGGGCGGCGACCATCGTGGAGGGCAAGCTCTCGGAGATCGAGGAGCAGAAGCATGGTGACTACATCGTCGACGAAAAATCCAAGGCGGTGGCCCTGACCGAGGAGGGGATCGCTTCCTGCGAGCGGCTGCTCGGCGTCGACAACCTCTATGACCCCAAGAACATCGACGCCCTGCACCACATCCAGCAGGCGCTCCGGGCCCACGCCCTCTACAAGCGCGACGTGGACTACATGGTCAAGGACGGCGAGGTCATCATCGTGGACGAGTTCACCGGCCGGCTCATGCCCGGGCGGCGCTGGTCGGACGGCCTCCACCAGGCGGTGGAGGCCAAAGAGGCGGTGCGGATCGAGCGGGAGAACCAGACGCTGGCCACCATCACCTTCCAGAATTACTTCCGCATGTACGGCAAGCTGGCCGGCATGACCGGCACCGCCGAGACCGAGGCCGAGGAGTTCGGCAAGATCTACAAGCTCGACGTGACGGTGATCCCGACCAACCGGACGCTCATCCGGCACAACCAGCCCGACGTCGTCTACAAGACGGAGCGCGAGAAGTTCAACGCCGTGGTGGAGGACATCGTCCGCTGCCAGGAGCGCGGCCAGCCGGTGCTGGTTGGCACCATCTCCATCGAAAAGTCGGAGCGCTTGGCCGCCCTGCTCAAGAAGCGGGGGGTCAAGCACGAGGTCCTCAACGCCAAGTACCACGAGCGCGAGGCGGAGATCGTGGCTCAGGCGGGTCGGGAGGGCGGCGTCACCATCGCCACCAACATGGCCGGCCGCGGCACCGACATCCTGCTGGGCGGCAACCCCGACTTCCTGGGCAAGGAGATCCTGCGGCGGAAGGGGCTCGATCCGGTCACCGCGCCGCCCGAGGTGCGGCAGGGGGGACTGGCCGAGGCGCGCCGGATCACCGAGCCCGAGCACCAGCGCGTGGTGGAGCGAGGTGGCTTGCACATCCTCGGCACCGAGCGTCACGAGTCGCGGCGCATCGACAACCAGCTCCGCGGCCGCTCCGGCCGCCAGGGCGATCCCGGCTCCTCGCGCTTCTACCTCTCGCTGGAGGACGATCTGCTCCGCATCTTCGGCTCCCAGCGCATCCAGAAGATCATGGACCGTCTGGGTATGGAGGAGGGGGAGCCGATCGAGCACAAGCTGGTGACCCGGGCCATCGCCACCGCCCAGAAGCGGGTGGAGACCCACAACTTCGAGATCCGCAAGCACCTGCTCGAGTACGACGATGTCCTCAACAAGCAGCGCGAGATCGTGTACGGCATGCGGCGGGAGATCCTCAACGGCGAGAGCCAGGCCGACACCGTGGCCGACTGGATCGAGGACATGACCATCGCCGCGCTCGACGGTTATGCCGCCGAGAGCGCGCACCCCGAGGACTGGGATCTCGGCGGGCTGAACGAGGGGCTGTACCGCCAGTTCGACCTGCGGCTGCCCATCGCCCGGTACTCGGAGGTCGTTTCCCGGGCCGGCCTCGAGGAACTGGTGGGCCAGGCCGTCCGGGAGCGTTACGCCGAGCGCGAGCGCGAGCTGGGGCCCGAGCTGCTCCGCGCGCTGGAGCGCCACGAGATGCTCATCGTCATCGATCAGCAGTGGAAGGACCACCTGCTGTCGATCGATCACCTCAAGGAGGGCATCGGGCTCCGCGGCTACGGCCAGCGCGATCCGCTCACCGAGTACAAGCGCGAGGCCTTCGATCTCTTCCAGGACATGGCCGAGCGTGTGAAGGCCGCCGTGGTCGAGCGGTTGTTCAAGGTGCAGATCGTGCGGGACGCGCCGATGGCGCTGCCGGCCATTACCGCGTGGTCCGATACCCGGGAGTCGCGCGGCGAGCTGCCGGGCGCTCCGCGCCCCGCCGCCGCCCCGGCCGCGCCGCGCCCGGCCCCCCGCACGGCCAGCGGTGAGAAGGTCGGCCGCAACGATCCCTGCCCCTGCGGGTCTGGGAAAAAGTACAAGAAGTGCTGCTACTTGAAGCAGGGCGGGTGACGATCCGCTCGAAGCCCGGTATCCGAATTCGGCTGCCGTCCCGACCGCCTGTGGGTACGCGCGTCATGCATCGCCGGGCATTCTTGCTGATCGCGGGCTCCGCGCTCGCTGGTCCGCTCGCCGCCCGGGCCCACGCGGCGCCTCGAGCGCGCCGCATTGGCGTGCTCGGCCCCGACGAGCTGCGCTTCGATGAGATCGTGACCGGGCTGCGTCAAGGGTTGCGGGAGCACGGGTACACCGAGGCCACGGTAGAGATTCTCGAAGCGCGTGTGCCCCGCGCCGATCGGACGGCGGCGCGGGAGGCCGCCGAACGGCTGGTCGAGCGGCGTGTCGATGCGGTGCTGGCCGTCGGCTCGGTCCTGGCCCGGACGGTGCGTGAGGTGTCGCGCGAGGTCTCGGTGGTGTTTCTCACCCCTGGTGATCCGGGGGCGGCAGGCCTTGTCTCGAGCCTCGCTCAACCCGGTCACGGCATGACGGGGATGACCGTCGAATACGCGGAGCTTTCGGCCAAGCGCCTGGAGTTGCTTCGCGAGATGGTTCCGCGAGTCCGGTCGGTGCTCGTGCTCTACGACCCCGACGACGCCTCGCCCCGTCAGGGCGTCGCGGCGGCACGGGAGGCGGCCGCACGACTGGGCATCCGGTTGGTGGAGCATCAGACCCGAGGGCGGGAGGACGTCGCGCGCGGTCTGGAGGAACTGAAATCGCCGGATGCGCTGCTCGCGGTGCCGGGCGGGCTGGCCTCCGGCCACCATGTACGGCGGAAGCGACGGCGGCGTGGCCCGCCAGGCGGCCCGGCTCGTTGACAAGATCCTCAAGGGCGCCCGGGCCGGCCAGTTGCCCGTCGAGCACCCGACCCAGATCGAACTCGTCCTCAATCTGATGACGGCCCGAGCCTTGGGCGTGACGATCCCACCGTCACTCCGACTGCGCGCCGATCGGGTGATCGAGTAGCCGGTCCTCAGTGCGCGATATCTGGGGGCCGGACCGGGCCTCGGCCCCAACCACTGGTACATTTTTCTTTGGCCGAAATCGCCCGCCGTGATAGAAGGTTGCATGCGTCTCGAATCGATCAACCTGCACGGCTTCAAGTCCTTCGGCGAGCGCACCGAGATCAAGGTGCTGCCCGGTATCACCGCGATCGTGGGTCCCAACGGAACCGGCAAGAGCAATATTTCTGAAAGTGTCCGCTGGGCGCTCGGCGAGCAGAGCGCGAAGTTGCTGCGAGGGCAGCGGATGGAAGACCTCATCTTCCACGGTTCGGCCTCTCACAAGCCGGTCGGCCTGGCCGAGGTCGAGCTGACCTTCAGCAACGACGGCGCGCTGGCGGTGCCCTGGAGCGAGATCAGCGTGGCCCGCCGCCTCTACCGCACCGGGGAGAGCGAGTACCTCCTGAACAAGACCGTCACCCGGTTGCGCGACATTCTGGACCTCTTCGCCGGCACCGGCGCCAACCCTCGCGCCTACTCGGTCATGGACCAGGACAAGCTGAACCATGTCCTGACCGCCAAGCCCCACGAGCGGCGCATCTTCATCGAGGAGGCCGCCGGTATCGCGCGCTACAAGCAGCAGCGCAATGAGACCGAAGGCAAGCTCGATGCCGCCCGCCAGAACCTCCTCCGGGTGAAGGACGTGATGGACGAGGTCAAGCGCCAGCTCGGCTCGCTGGAGCGCCAGGCCAAGAAGGCCCAGCAGTACAAGGCGCTCGCCGACGAGCGCCGCGGCATTCGCCTGGCCCTGGTGGCCGCCGATCACGCCGCGCTGGTGACCGAAGGGGAGCGCCTGGAGAGCGAGCTGGCGTCACGCCGCGCGCGGGAGCAGGAGCAGCGGGTGACGCTCAGCCGCCTGGCCGCGCGCGAGGCGAGCGAGCGCGAGACGCTGCTGGAAAGCGACCACCGCCTCAGCGATCTCCGGCAGGCGTTGCAGAAGGTTCAGGCCGAGCTGGAGCGTCTGCTCGAGCGCCGTGAGCACATGGGTCTCCAGCTCCGCGAGGCCGGCGACGAGGCCCTCCGTCTGGAGGAGGAGATCCGCGCGACGACCGAGCGCCTCGGGGCGACGGTGGGGGAGCGCGAGGCCACGCGGACGGCGCTCGCCGAAGCTGAACGGCTCGTGGCCGACGGCCAGCGGGCGGCTGACGAGCTGACCGCGCAGCTCGAGCGCCATCGCGGCCAGCTCGCCGAAGACCGCGAGCGGCTGGAGGCGCTCCGTCTCGAACAGGTTCGCATCGCCGCCGAGCGGACGGACCTCACGCGCTCGGCCGGTGAGCTACGCGAGCGGCAAAGCCAGCTGGGCCGGCGCGCCGAGCGCCTGGCCACCGAGCTGGCCGAGGCCGAGACGGAAGCCCGGCGGCTCGCCAGCACGCGCGCCGATCTGGAGACGGCCCGCCACCGAACACTCGCCGAGCTGGAATCGCTGTCGACCGAGCGCGAGCGGCTTGCCTTCGAGCTGGCCGCCCGCGAGGGAGCGCTGGCCGAGGCCGAGGCTCGGTTCGGCGAGGTGCGCGTGGCGCGGGCGGCCCGGACGTCCGGGCTGGAGGCGCTGCGGGAGCTGGAGCGCGCCCGCGAGGGGTATGGCTCCGGAGTGTGCGCGGTGTTCGGCGAGGGCGAGGGCCCGCGGGTGGCGGGCGTCGTGGGCACCGTAGCCGATCTCCTGGAGGTGCCGCCAGAGCTGGAGCGGGCCGTGGAGGCGGTGCTGGGCGAGCGCCTCGAGTGGATCGTCGTCGAGCGCTTCGACCACGCGCGATCCGCTGTCGCCTACCTGCGCGCGCAGGAGGCCGGAGCGGCCACCTTTCTTCCGTTGGAGAATCTGCCGTCCCCCAATGGGCACGGCGCCGAGGGCAACGGCGTTCGCTCGGTCGCGCGGCAGGTGGCGGCGTTCAGTCCCAACCTCCTCCACTACCTCCTCGGCAACGTGGTCATCGTGGCCGACCTCGACGAGGCGGAGGCGCTGTGGCGGCGCAACGGCACCGTGGCCATGTACGTCACGCCAGAGGGCGAGGTGTTGGGACGGACCGGCCGGCTGCGCGGCGGCGCCGGGACGGGCACGGTCGAGCGCTCGCTGCTGTCCCGCAAGCGCCGGCTGCGCGAGCTGGAGGACGAGACACGTGGCCTGGCCTCCGACATGGAGGCGGCGCAGGCCGCGGTGACTGCGCTGGCGGCCGAGGTCGCGACGCTCCGGGCCCGCATCGCGGGCTGCGAGCAGAATCTCGGGGCACGGCAGGCCGCGCGGCTGGCCGGCGACAAAGACCTCGAACAAGTGATCCGCGAGCACGAGCGCGTCCATCGCCACGCCGAGACGGTTGGCTTGGAGGCCCGCCAGGTCGCCGGAGAAACTGAGGAGACGGCGGCCATGCTGGCCCGGCTCGAGCAGCGTCTGGCCACGGCCCGAGAGGCCGAGGCGGCCCAGGAAGCGGCCATGGCCGGCGTCCGCGACACGATCGACGCGGCCCAGCGGCGCGAGACGGAGTTGGGCGCGGCCGTCACCGGCGCTCGCGTCGAGCTGGCGTCGGTCGCCGAGCGGGTGGAGGCGCTGGGGCGCGAGTTGGGCCGCATCGACCAGCTCGAGGTCGAGCTGGCCGAGCGGATCGCTCAGACGCGGACGCGCCAGGGGCAGCTCGCCGAGCGACGGGTGTGGCTCGGTGGGGAGCGGGAGCGGACCGACGCGACGGCGCACGAGATCGCCCAGGACCGGGACCGCACGGAACGTGAGGTCCAGGTGGCGGCCGAGCGGCACGAAGAGCTCCTGGGCGGCATGCGGGCGGTGGAGCACGAGGCGCGGGGCCTCGAGGCCGAGCTCACACGGCTGGTCGGCGCCATCCACGACATCGAGCTCAAAGCCACGGAGCGACGCGTGCGCCGCGAAGAGCTGGTGCAGGAGGCGTTCCGCACATTCGGGGTCGACGAGTCGGCCCTCCGGGCTCAGCACGATCCCGGCCGGGACGCGGCAGAGCTGGGACGCCGCGCCGCGGACTTGGAGGACCGTCTGGCCGCGATCGGGCCGGTGAACCTGGTGGCCGACGAGGAGTACCGGGAGCTGGACGAGCGGCTGACCTTCCTCAGGACGCAGCACGATGACCTCGTCGGATCCATCAAAGATCTGGACAAGGCGCTGCGCGGGATGACGCGGACGGCCCAGGAGCGCTTCCTGCATGCGTTCCAGGAGATCAACCGCGAGTTCGGGCGCCTTTTCGAGCGGCTCTTCGAGGGCGGCCGGGCCGAGCTGCGACTGGTCGAGGCCGAGGAGGGCGGCGACCCGCTTGACACCGGCGTGGATCTCATGGCCCAGCCCCGGGGCAAGCGCCTGCAGTCGGTCACGCTGCTGTCGGGAGGCGAGCGCGCGCTCACCGGCCTGGCCCTCCTGTTCGCGATCTTCTACTACCGGCCCAGCCCCTTCTGCGTGCTCGACGAGGTGGACGCCCCGCTCGACGACGCCAACATCTACCGCTTCCTCAGAGTGCTCCAGGAGTTGACCAGCCAGACCCAGTTCCTGGTGATCACTCACAACCGCCGGACGATGGAGGCGGCCGACATCCTCTATGGCGTGACCATGGAGGAGCCCGGCCTCTCCAAGCTCGTCTCCGTCAAGCTCCAGGCCTGACCGGGATGAAAAGGCTCCCAGGGATAGGCTAGACTCCGAGTAGTATCAGCCATGCGGTCGCTTGGCGCCTACCTCCGCGAACGTCGTGAAGGCCGAGGGCTCTCGCTCGAGGAGCTTGCCCGCGCCACGCGCGTGGCCCCCCGGTACCTGGAGGCACTGGAGGCCGACGATCTACAGGCTCTTCCCCCGCCGGTCTTCGCGCGGGGCTTCGTGAGAGTCTGCTGCCAGGTGCTGCAGGCGCCGGTCGACGAGGCCCTGGACCTCTATCACGGGCAGACCGGCGCTCCGCCGCCGACGGTCGTCGAGGGCACCGCAGTCCGCCACGTCGCGCCCGAGACTCGCAGCTCCGGCACCGTTCTGGTCAGTTTCGTGCTGCTCGTCGTCCTGGGGCTCGCGCTCTTCGCAGTGACGCTGGCGCTGCAGTCGAGCCGCGACAGCGTCGGCGAGCGCGTGGCCCGCGTCGGCGACGGCGAGCCGTCACCGTCCGGGCCGGCGCCGCCCGCGGCGGTGCTCGACAGGCCGGGTCCGGCAGACGCAGGCCCCGCCACAGTGGAGCTGCCCCCGGCGGCGGGGGCGCCCGCGCGCGCCGTCGGATCCCCGCCGCCCTCGGGCGAGCTCACCGCCGTCGTGGGGCGCGTGTCCTCACCCTATCGCCTGATCGCCCGGGTGTCCGAGCCCACGTGGATCCGCGTGCGCACGGAAGACGGCCGCGCGACGGAAGAAACGATCCCGGCCGGCGCAGTGCGCGAGTGGGTTTCGAACGCTCCGTTCGTGCTCACCGTCGGCAATGCCGGCGGCGTCAGTCTGGAGCTCAACGGACGTCCGCTGCCCCCGCTCGGGGTGAGCGGGGCGGTGATCTCGCGGATCGTCATCCCGCCGCCGTCGCAGTGAAGTTTCTCGCGGGGCTGGGCGAACGGCTGAGCACGGGGCTCAGGCGGTCGCGGGAATACCTGGGCGGCCAGCTCCAGGCCGTACTCGAGCCCGACCGGCCCATCGACGATGCCCTCTACGCCGAGCTGGAGGACGCCCTGGTGGCGGCGGACCTTGGCGCGGCGCTGGCCGCCGACTTCCTCAATCGCGCGCGCGAGGAGGTGATGTTCGGCACCGTCACCCGGGCCGACCAGCTCCGCCCACTCCTGCGCCGCTTCCTGGCCGACATCATGGGGCCGGCCGCACAGGCGCTCGACCTCGATCACCGTCCGGCGGTGGTGCTGATGCTCGGCGTCAACGGCTCTGGCAAGACGACGACGTGCGCCAAGCTCGCCGCCTCGCTCACCCGGGACGGCAGCCAGGTCCTGCTCGCCGCCGCCGACACCTTTCGGGCGGCGGCCATCGAGCAGCTCGAGACGTGGGGCGAGCGCATCGGCGTCGACGTGATCCGCCAGGCCCCCGGCTCCGACCCGGCCGCAGTCGTCTTCGACGCGGTCAAGGCGGCGACGGCGCGCCAGGCCGACGCGCTGATCGTCGACACCGCGGGGCGGCTGCACACCAAGTCGAATCTCATGAACGAGCTGACGAAGCTGAAAAAGGTCATCGAGCGCCAGCTGCCCGGCGCGCCCCACGAAAGCCTGATGGTGCTCGACGCCCCCACGGGGCAGAACGGGTTCGCCCAGGCCCGCATGTTCCACGACGCGGTGGGGCTCACCGGTATCGCCCTCACCAAGCTCGACGGCACGGCCAAGGGCGGGATCGTGGTGCGGATCGTGCGGGAGCTGCGGCTGCCGCTCAAGCTGGTGGGTGTCGGCGAGAAGCTGGAGGATCTGGGCCCCTTCGATCCCGAGCGATTCGTCGACGCCCTGGTACCGGCGGAATGACAGCGCTCTGGGATCGGCCGGATCGAGCGCCGGCTTTGCCGGCGCAATCCCCGAGGGGGAGGTTCGGAAGGGGGGCGTAGCCCCCCTCCGAGGACAATGACCGGCGGCATCGACGAGACCTTCATGCAGCGGGCGCTGGCTCTGGCCGAGCGGGCGCGCGGCCTCACTTCCCCGAACCCGATGGTGGGCGCGGTCATCGTCAGAGACGGCGCGGTGGTGGGGGAGGGGTACCACGCGGCCGCGGGGCGGCCGCACGCCGAGATCGAAGCGCTGGCCGCCGCCGGCGCCCGGGCCCGCGGCGGGACCCTGTACGTCACCCTCGAGCCCTGCGCCCACTGGGGCCGCACGCCGCCGTGCGCGCCGGCCGTCGTGGCGTCCGGGGTCAGACGCGTGGTGGCGGCTCTGGCCGATCCGAATCCGCTGGTGGCCGGCCGGGGCTTCGCCATCCTCCGTGGAGCCGGTGTCGAGGTGACGGCCGGTCTGCTCGAACGCGATGCGGCGCAGCAGAACCGTGTGTTCGTCACCGCCATCCGGCACGGCCGCCCCCACGTGACGCTGAAGGCCGCCATGACGCTCGACGGGCGTATCGCCGACCTTCACGGCGAGTCCAAGTGGGTCACCGGCGAGGCGGCTCGCGCTCACGCCCATCGGCTCCGCAGCGAGGTTGACGCCATCGTCGTTGGAGTCGGCACCGTGTTGCGCGACGACCCGCTGCTCACCGTGCGGCTCGACCGGCCCTGGCCGCGCGAGCCCTTCCGCGTGGTGCTGGACGCCCGGGCGCGGACGCCGGTCACCGCGCGGGTCATCGGGGCGGCGACGCCGGCGCGGACCATCGTCGCTGTGGGGTCCGAGGCGCCCGACGATGCCGTGCACGCGCTGACCGACGCGGGGGCCACGGTGGTCCGCCTGCGGGCGGACCGGGGGCGAGTGGAGCCGGCCGACGTCCTCGCCGACCTCTACGCGAGGGAGGTGCGGGCGGTCTTGATCGAAGGTGGGGGCGAGGTTCATGCCGCCTTCCTCGACGCCGGCCTCGTCGATCGCGTCGCCATCTTCGTCGCGCCTCGTCTCCTGGGCGGCCGCGAGGCGACGCCGCTGGTCGGCGGCGCCGGCCGGGCGCTGAAGGACGCCGTCCGGCTCGGCGAATTCACGGTGACGAGGGTGGGCGAAGACCTCCTCGTCGAGGCGGACGTCGTGCGGGAGCGCTCCTGATGTTCACCGGTCTCGTCGAGGAGGTGGGGGTCGTCGTCAGCGCGACTCGCGCGGCGCGCGCGCTGCGCCTGGACCTGCGGGCCGCCCTGGTCCTCGAGGGCAGTGAGGTCGGCGCCAGCGTCGCCGTGAACGGTGTCTGCCTCACCGTTGTCGAGCGGCGGCCCGATGGACTCGCCTTCGAGCTGGGCCCGGAGACGCTGGCCCGCACGGCCCTCGGCGCCCTCGGTCCCGGACGGCCCGTCAACCTGGAGCGGCCGCTCCGCCTGGGCGCTCCAATGGGCGGCCACCTCGTGCTCGGCCACGTGGACGGCGTCGGGACCGTTGAGGACGTAACCCGTGTAGAATCAACGGCGCGGGCGCGGATCGCCTTGCCCGGGCTCGACCTGGCGCCGTACCTGGTCCCACAGGGCTCGGTCGCGGTGGAGGGCGTCAGCCTGACGGTGGCGGCCCTGGGGCCGGATCGGTTCGACGTGATGCTGATCCCGCACACGCTGGAGGCGACGACCCTGGGCCGGCTCGTGATCGGCCAGGCCGTCAACATCGAGACGGACGTGATCGGCAAGTACGTGGTGCGGTCGCTCTCGCTCAGGGGGGTTTGATGGCGGCGTTCTCGACGATCGAAGAGGCGATCGAGGAGATCCGGCAGGGCCGGATCATCGTCGTCGTGGACGACGATGATCGTGAGAACGAGGGCGACCTGCTGATGGCCGCCGACAAGGCCACGCCGGAGGCGGTGAACTTCATGGCCAAGCACGGGCGCGGACTCATCTGCGCCCCCATGACCGCCGAGCGTCTGGATGAGCTGAAGATCGCCATGATGGTGCCCGACAACACCGCCCCTTTGGGCACGGCGTTCACGATCACCGTGGACGCCCGGCGGGGCGTGACCACCGGCACCTCCGCCTACGACCGGGCGATCACAATCCGCACGCTGGTCGATCCCCACACCAAGCCGGAAGACCTGACGCGACCTGGGCACATCCTGCCGCTCCGGGCGATGCCCGGGGGCGTCCTGCGGCGCGCCGGCCATACCGAAGCGGCCGTGGATCTGGCTCGCCTGGCCGGCTGCTTCTCGGCCGGGGTCATCTGCGAAGTGATGGACCAAGAGGGCGCGATGGCCCGGATGCCCCAGCTCCTGGAGCTGGCGGTGCGTCACGGGCTCAAGATGATCACGATCGAGGACCTGATCGCCTACCGTATCCGCACCGAGAAGCTGGTCCGGCGGGTGGCCCAGACACGGCTGCCCACCGAGTTCGGCGAGTTCATGGCCATCGCCTACGAGACCTCGGTGGAGAGCCGAACGCCGCTGGCCCTGGTCATGGGCGAGGTGGCCGGCGCCGTGCCGGTCCTGGTCCGGATGCACTCGGAGTGTCTCCCGGGCGACGTGTTCCGCTGCCGGCGCTGCGACTGCGGGCTGCAGCTCACGACGGCGCTGCAGATCATCCAGCGCGAGGGCCGGGGCGTGATCGTCTACCTGCGCCAGGAGGGCCGGGGCATCGGGCTGATCAACAAGCTCAAGGCCTACGAGCTGCAGGACCAGGGCAAGGACACCGTGGAGGCCAACGAGGCCCTCGGCTTCAAGCCCGACCAGCGCGACTACGGCATCGGCGCCCAGGTGCTGGTGGACCTCGGGATCAAGAATTTGAGATTGCTGACCAACAACCCGAAGAAGCGGGTGGGCCTGGAGGGCTACGGGTTGCATTTCGTCGAGCGGGTGCCGATCGAGGTTCCCCCGAATCCCGAGAACCATCGGTACCTCGCCACCAAGCGGGACAAACTCGGGCACATCCTGGGTTCGCTCCCCTAGTCCAGCCGGAGGAAATCGTGTCGCCCATCGTCGCCGCGTGGTGCTGCCGAAATCCCGCGCGACGCGCGAGATTTCGCCGGTTAGAGCGCCGGCTTTGCCGGCGCCATCCGGTCCTGGGGGAGGTCTCGGAGGGGGCCGTCGAGGCCCCCTCCGATTGAAAATGTCCGGCCGCGCGCCTCGCTCGCAGCGCCCAGCGGTCTCCGGTGGTGGCGGCCGCCGCCGGAGCGGCCGTCGGTTCGCCATCGCCGCCGCGCGCTTCCACGAGTCGATCTCCAAGCGCCTCGTCGATGGCGCGCTGCATGCCTTCGCGGCCGCTCGGGTCCCGGCCGGCGACATCGACATCTCCTGGGTGCCCGGCTCCTTCGAGCTGCCGCAGGCGGCCGCCCACCTGGCCCGAACCGGGCGCTACGCCGCCATCGTGTGCGTCGGCGTGGTGATCCGGGGGCGCACGCCCCACTTCGAGCACATCGCTCGCGAGGCGGCGGCGGGCATCGCCGAGGTCGGGCTGAACACGGGCGTGCCCACCACCTTCGGAGTGGTCATCGCGCTCACGGAAGAGCAGGCCTGGGAGCGGGCGGGCGGCGTGGTGGGCAACCGGGGCGAGGAGGCTGCCGAAGCCGCCATCGAGATGGCCGCCTTCGTCGGCGCCCTGCGCGGACCGGCGACTCGGAGGCGTCATCGATGACGGTGTCCGGGCACCGGCGAGGCCGGTAATGGGCAGAAGACGCAAGGCGCGCGAGGTGGCGCTGCAGTTCCTCTATCAGCTCGACCTGCGCGGGGACGACGACCCCACGCCGCACGCTGACGACTTCTGGGCCCACCATCCCGTCGACGACGAGACGCGCGCCTTCGCCGACGCGCTGGTGCGGGGCACCAAGCAGTATCAGGCCAAGACGGACGACCTGATCCGCCAATATGTCGAGCGATGGGACCTCGAGCGGATGGCCGTCGTCGATCGCAACATTTTGCGTCTGGCCGTCTACGAGATGCTGTGGGGGGCGGAAGCCCCGCCCAAGGTGGTGATCAACGAGGCCATCGAGATCGCCAAGAAGTTCGGGACCGGTGAGTCGAGCCGGTTCATCAACGGGGTCCTCGACCGGATCCACAAAGAGCTGCGGCCGACGACCTGACGTCTCGGGCGGTGCGGTACGCCATCATCTCCGACATTCACAGCAATCTGGAGGCGCTCCGGGCGGTCCTCGACGACGCCCACGGGCGCGCCGACGCCGTGGTGTGCCTGGGGGACGTCGTGGGCTACGGCGCCGAGCCCGCGGCCTGCATCGAGCTGGTGGCCGAGCGCTGCCAGGCGGTGGTGGGCGGCAATCATGAGCACGCGGTGGCCGGTCTGCTGGCGCTCGACTGGTTCAACCCCTACGCGCGGGCGGCAGCCGAGTGGACGCGCGATCGCCTCGATGACGACCACCGGGCCTGGCTGGCCGTGCTGCCGCTGGTCCGGGAGCTGGAGGACGCGACACTCGTCCACGCCTCACCGGCCCAGCCCGACGAGTGGGAGTACCTGATGTCGGCCGAGGACGGCTACGCCGCGTTCCCCGCCTTCGCTACGCGCCTGTGCTTCGTGGGGCACTCCCACGTGCCCGGCGTGTGGATGCAAGGCTCCTGGGGGCGCGCGCACGAGCCCGGCGTGGGCGAGATCACGATCGACCCGGGCACGCGCTACATCGTGAATGTCGGCAGCGTGGGGCAACCCCGCGATCGCGATCCCCGGGCGGCGTGGGCGCTCTGGGACACCGAGGCGCGCCGGGTCAGCGTCCGCCGGGTCGCCTACGACGTGCACGCCGCGCGGGCCAAGATCGTCGCGGCCGGCCTGCCGAGGTTCCTGGCCGACCGCCTGGCTCAAGGTCGGTGAGGGGCGGAGCGCTGGGCGAGACGCTCAGACGAGAGAGCGGGCCGGTGGCGCTCATGCTGGCCGCCGGGGCCGCGCTGGCTCTAGCCTTCCCCCGAGTCGACTGGTCGGGCGCGGCGTGGGTCGCCCTGGCGCCCGTGTTCATCCTCGCGCTCACGCGAACCCCCCGCGACGCTTTGGCCTGGAGCTGGCTGGCCGGCTTCGTCTTCTTTCTGCTTCTCCTGCGCTGGCTGAACTTCACCTTCAGCGTCTACAGCGTCATCCCGTGGCCGCTCACCTGGGCGCCGACGGCACTGCTGGCCGGTTACTGCGGGCTCTGGACGGGGCTCGTCGGCGGCGTCGTCTCCTGGCTCGGCCGCCGACTGGGGCGGGGCTGGGCGCTGCTCGTCCTGCCGTTCCTCTGGGTGGCCGCCGAGTGGGCCCGCGGGCATCTGCTGGGGGGCTTTCCGTGGGGCACACTCGGGTACTCGCAGTATCGCCAGCTGGTGGTGATCCAGATCGCCGAGCTGGCGGGCGTCTGGGGCGTGTCGTTCGTCATCGCTGCCGCCAACGCGGCGCTCGCCGGCGCGGTGCTGCTGGAGCGCTGGCGCGGGCTCGGAGGGCTCGGCCTCGCCACGCTGCTGGTGGCGGCCACGCTGGCCTTCGGTACCTGGCGATTGGCCGAGCCGGCGCCGGCCGGCGAGCTGGAGGTCGTCGTCATGCAGCCCGCCATCGAGCAGCCCCTCAAATGGAATGCGAACCACACCGCGGCGACCCTGGCCATCTACGGCGAGCTGACGCGGGCGGCGGCGCGCCAGAAGCCGGATCTCATCGTGTGGCCAGAGACGGCGTCGCCGACGATCCTGCGCGAGGACGCCGAGCTCCTGGGCGCGCTCCGGGATCTCGCCGAGACCTGGCGCGTGCCGCTGCTGGTGGGCACCATCGACGCGACCCGGGGACCGGCTGGACCCGAGCTCTATAACACGGCATTCTTGGTGACCGAACGAGGGATCGTGAACAGGTATGATAAGATCCACTTGGTTCCGTTCGGAGAGTACGTGCCGTTGTCGGGAGTCATCGGGTTCGTCCGTGACTGGGCCGAGTTCATCTCCGAGCTCACGCCGGGCTCCCGCGCGGTAGTCTTCCCGGGTCCGCCAGCCCCGTTCGGTGTCGTGATCTGTTACGAGGGTGTGTTCCCCGCGCTGGTGCGTCGCTTCGTCAGGGGCGGCGCGCGCTTGATGGTGAACATGACCAACGATGCCTGGTTCGGCCGCACCAGTGGCCCGTTGCAGCACCTGGCGATGTACCCGTTCCGGGCCGTGGAGCATCGGACCGCCGTGGTACGGGCGGCGAACACCGGCGTGTCGGCCTTCGTCGCTCCCACCGGGGACATCGTGGAGGCGATGGGCCTCTTCGAGCGGGGCAACCTGATCGGGCGGGTCCCGCTGCGCGTGCGCGAGACCCTCTACACTCGGTTTGGCGACTGGCTGGCCTGGATGGCCCTGGGCATATCGGGGGCGGCGCTGGGCGCGGCGGCGTGGGGAGGGCGCGGTGATTCCGGGTGAGCTGAAACGCGAGGTGGCCGAGCTGGGCCGTCGCCTCGACGACCTCCGGAGGCATCTTTGACCTGCCGGCCAAGACCGAGCGGTTGGCCGCGCTCGACGCCGAGATGGCCTCTCCCGCCTTCTGGGAGGACAACCGCCGCGCCCAGGAGCTGATCCGCGAGCGCACCGAGCTCAGTCGTCTGGTGAGCCGGGTGGGCGAGTTGGGCCGCCAGGTCGAGGATCTCGGAGTGATGCTCCAGCTGGTCCAGGAGGCCGACGACTCCAGCCTCGATGCCGAAATCGAGGGCGGCGTGAACCGCCTGCGGAAGGACCTCGACGAGTTCGAGCTCAACATCATGCTCTCCGGCGCCCACGACACCAAGGCGGCCATCGTGTCGATCCATCCGGGGGCCGGTGGCACGGAGTCCCAGGACTGGGCGCAGATGCTCACGCGCATGTACCTGCGCTGGTGCGAGCGCAACGGTTTCAAGGCCGAGGTCGTGGACTTGCTGCCGGGGGAGGAAGCCGGCATCAAGTCGGCGACCATCGAGGTGACCGGTGAGTACGCCTACGGCTACCTCAAGGGCGAGGCGGGCGTGCACCGGCTGGTCCGCCTCTCGCCCTTCGATGCCTCCCGGCGGCGCCAGACCAGCTTCGCCTCGGTGGCGGTGGTGCCGGAGGTCGACGACGTCGAGGTGAGCATCCGCGAGGACGAGATCCGCGTGGACGTCTTTCGGTCGTCCGGGCCGGGTGGGCAGGGCGTCAATACCGCCGACTCGGCCGTCCGCATCACGCACCTGCCCACCAATATCGTCGTGCAGTGCCAGAACGAGCGCTCGCAGCTGCGCAACCGCGACACGGCCCTGCGCATCCTCAAAGCCCGGCTCTACGAGCTGGCTCAGAAAAAGCAGAAAGACGAGCTGGCCGAGCTGACCGGCGAGAAGAAGGGCATCGCCTTCGGCAGCCAGATCCGCTCCTATACGTTCCATCCCTACCAGCTGGTGAAGGATCACCGGACGGGTCTGGAGGTCGGCAACGTGGACGCCGTGATGGACGGCGAGATCGACCCCTTCATCAAGGCGTTCCTGCTCGGCGTCCGCGGGGGCCCAGCGTGACGGATCCCGAGCCCGCGCTGCCCCCGCTGGTCCGCCAGCGCTACGAGAAGCTCGAGGCGCTCCGCAAGCGCGGGATCGATCCCTTCGGCCAGCGCTTTCCCCTCACGCACTGGGCGCAGCCCTTGCGGGACCAGCTCGGCTCGGCCAAGGAGGAGGAGGAGCTCGCCGCCATCGGCCCGGTGAGCGTGGCCGGCCGGATCGTGGCCATCCGCCACCACGGGCGGTCGTGCTTCGCCCACCTGATGGACCAGACCGGCCGGGTCCAGATCTACGCCCGGGCCGACCGCCTCGGTGAGGGCTATGCACTCTTCACGGAGCTCGACGTCGGGGACTTCATCGGCGTCACCGGGGAGGTCTTCCGCACTCGCACCGGTGAGCTGACGGTGGCCGTGGGTGACTTTCAGTTCCTGACCAAGTCGCTGCGTCCCCTGCCCGAGAAGTGGCATGGTCTCAAGGACGTCGAGACGCGTTACCGGCAGCGCTACGTCGACCTCGTCGTCAACGAGGACGTGCGCGGTCTCTTCGCCATGCGCTCGCGCCTCATCAAGGGCATCCGCGAGTTCCTGGACGCCCGGGGCTTCCTGGAAGTCGAGACACCGATGATGCAGCCCATCCCGGGTGGTGCCATCGCCCGGCCGTTCAAGACCCACCACAACACACTCGGCATCGACCTCTACCTCCGCATCGCGCCCGAGCTCTACCTCAAGCGCCTGGTCGTGGGCGGCTTTGAGCGGGTGTACGAGATCAATCGCAACTTCAGGAACGAGGGGGTGTCGACCCAGCACAATCCGGAGTTCACGATGCTGGAGTTCTACCAGGCGTATGCGGACTACCAGGACCTCATGACATTGACCGAGGAGCTGTTCGGACAGCTGGCCCGCTCGCTCCGCGGCACCCTGACGCTCACCTGGGGCCCGCACTCCATCGACCTTGGACCGCCCTGGCGGCGCCTGGGGTTCTTCGAGGGGCTCTCTCAGGCCCTGGGCCTCTCCGTGACCGCCGACACCGACGCCGCGGCGCTCCGGCGGGCGGCGGCGGCGGCTCGCGGCGTTGGCCTCGAAGGGATCGACGCCACCTGGAAGATATGGAAAGAGGTGTTCGAAAGCCTGGTGGAGCCCACGCTCGTCCAACCTACCTTCGTGGTGGACTTTCCCATCGAGCTCTCGCCCCTGGCCAAGAAGAAGCGCGACGACCCCCGGCTGGTCGACCGCTTCGAGCTGTTCATCGGCCAGCGCGAGATGGCCAACGCCTACAGCGAGCTGAACGATCCCGTCGACCAGCTGGCGCGGTTCCGCGAACAGGCCCAGCTCCTGGCCCGGGGCGACGAGGAGGCCCACTGGCTGGACGAGGACTACGTGCGCGCGCTGGAGTACGGCATGCCGCCCGCAGCCGGTGAGGGGATCGGCATCGACCGGCTGGTGATGCTGTTCGGCGATCAACCGTCGATCCGCGAGGTGATCTTGTTCCCGCACCTGCGACCGGAGGGTGGAGGAGGGGACTCGCCGTGAGGCGAGGTCTTCCGTTCGAGTTGTTCCTGGGACTCCGCTACCTCCGGGCCGCCGGGCAGCGGACGAATCTCTCGCTGTTCGTCTGGATCGGGGTCGGCGGCGTCTTTCTCGGGGTGGCCGCGCTGATCCTCGTGCTGGCCGTCATGACCGGATTCCAGGACTCCATCCGCGACAAGATCATCGAGGCTAATCCCCACCTCCTCATCTTCCAGGCGAGCGGCGGGGGGCTGGCCAACGCGCCCGCCGTCGCCGAACGGGTCCGGGCCGTGCCGGGCGTGCGCTCGGCCACGCCGTTCGTCTTGCAGCAGGCCCTGTTCACCAGCGACGGCGGCGGCGCCCACGGCGGGCTCGTGCGCGGGGTGGACCTGGCCACGCCGGCGGTGCTGGGCGACCTCCGCCAGCACGTGCGCAGCGGAAGCCTCGAGCCGCTGAGCGCCGGTGAACCCGCCCTCCTGCTCGGCATCGAGCTGGCCCGCTCACTGGGCGTGGTGGTGGGCGATTCGATCACGGTGATCTCGCCCAAGGGGGCCATCACTGCGGTGGGCCTGGTCCCCAAGATGCGCCGCTTCACGGTGGCCGGCACGGTGGAGCTCGGCATGTACGAGTACGATTCGTCGATCGCCTACATGAGTCTCGGTCAGGCCCAGGAGTTCGCCGGGCTGCCGGCGGGGGTCACCGGCATCGAGGTGAAGCTCCGCGATCCCTTCGACGCCAAGCGGACGGGCGCCGCCATCGCCACCCAGCTCGGGTTCCCGTACTGGGTGCGCGACTGGATGGACATGAACCGCAACCTCTTCGCCGCGCTCCAGCTGGAGAAGCTCGCGCTGTTCGTGATCGTCACCATCATCGTGCTGGTGGCGGCCTTCGCCATCATCGGCCACCTGGTCCTCCTGGTAGCCGACAAGCGCAAGGAGATCGGCATCCTCAAGGCGGTGGGCGCCTCCGGCCGGAGCATCACCGCGGTGTTCTTCACCGTCGGCATGACCATCGGAGTGGTGGGCACCGCCGCCGGGTCGCTGGTCGGCCTGCTGCTCATCTGGGTACAGAACACCTACAAGATCATCCGGCTGGCCGGGGACGTGTACCAGATCGATCATCTGCTGATGAAGCTCACCTGGAGCGACTTCCTGATGGTGATCGGGGCCGCGCTGATCCTCTCGTTCCTGGCCACGATCCTGCCGGCCCGCCGCGCCGGCGCCCTCGTTCCGGTGGACGTCCTGCGCTATGAGTGAAGTGCCCGCCCGGCCAGACGCGCTTCTCGTCGGCGAAGACCTCGAGAAGGAATACCGCACCGGCCCGGAGGTCGTGCGCGTGCTCCGGGGCGCGAGCCTGCAGGTGAGCCGCGGCGAGGTGGTGGCCCTCGTCGGCGCCTCCGGCGTAGGCAAGTCGACGCTGCTGCACTTGCTGGGCGCGCTGGATCGACCGACGGCCGGGCAGGTGCGCTTCGAGGGCGACGACGTGCACGCCCGGGGAGAGGCGGGCCTGGTGCGCTTCCGGCGTTTCCAGGTGGGGTTCGTTTTCCAGTTCTACAACCTCCTCGGCGAGATGACGGCGCTGGAGAATGCGATGGTGCCCGCGCTGCTCACCCGGCGCCCGTGGGCCGAGGCGCGGGCCCATGCCGCCGACGCGCTCGTCGAGGTCGGACTCGCCGACCGCCTGCGCCACCGGCCGGGCGAGCTCTCCGGCGGCGAGCAGCAGCGAGTGGCCATCGCCCGCGCCCTCGTGAATCGGCCGCGCGTGATCCTCGCCGACGAGCCGACGGGCAATCTCGATCCCAAGACGAGCGCGGTGATCTTCGACCTGTTCCTCCGCCTGCAGGCGGAGCGCGGCATCGCCTTCCTGATCGCCACCCACAACCCCGAGCTGGCCCGTCGCGCCGAGCGGGCGTATCGTCTAATCGAGGGTCGGGCGCGGGAGGTCCGTCCCGGCGAGTGACGACGGCGTCGGGACGGTCCCAGGTTCCCGCAAGACTTTCGCAGAGTTAGTCGGGTCGGCAGAATATCGCTGGCGACCCCTGGCGGCGTGGGCTATACTCAAGTCGACTAACTAGCCGTCGGCGAAGGAAAAACGGCGCTGCCGGCCAGGGAAACGGGGTGGGGGAAAACCAGTGTTCGAACGATTCACCGAACGAGCGCGACGGGTCATTATCTTGGCGCGGGAGGAAGCCGGCCGCTTCCGTCACGACTTCGTCGGCACCGAGCACGTGCTGCTCGGTCTCATCCGGGACGGCGAAGGGATCGCCACGGCCGTGCTCCAGCGTCTCGGGTTGCGGTTGGAGACGGTCAAGGCTGAGGTCGAGCGCGCGCTGGCCGGATTTCCCAAGACGCTGACGTTCGGTGAAGTGCCGTTCACGCCCCAGGCCAAGCGGGTTCTCGAGCTGTCCATCGAGGAGGCCAGGCAGCTCGGCCACAACTACATCGGCACCGAGCACCTGCTGCTCGGACTGATGAAGGAAGGCCAGTCGATCGCCGCCAAGATTCTGGAGTCGCTGGGCGCGCGCCTGGACGAGGTGCGCCAGGAGACGCTGGCCCTGCTCGGTGATCAGTACTATCCCCGGCCCAAGAAGCGCTCGCAGACGCCCGTGCTCGACGAGTTCGCCCGTGACCTCACCCAGCTGGCCCGGGAGACCAAGCTCGACCCGGTGATCGGCCGCGAGCAGGAGATCGAGCGCGTCATCCAGATCCTGGCCCGGCGGACCAAGAACAACCCGGTCCTCATCGGCGAGCCCGGCGTGGGCAAGACCGCCATCGTGGAAGGGCTGGCCCAGAAGATCGTCAACCACGACGTCCCCGACGTCCTCCTGAACAAGCGACTGCTTCAGCTCGACCTGGGGGCGCTGGTGGCCGGCACCAAATATCGCGGCCAGTTCGAGGAGCGGCTCAAGGCGGTGATGAAGGAGATCAAGCAGTCGGAGAACGTCATCCTGTTCCTCGACGAGCTGCACACGCTGATCGGGGCCGGCGCCGCCGAAGGAGCCATCGACGCCTCCAACATGCTCAAGCCGGCCCTCAGCCGCGGCGAGATCCAGACCATCGGCGCCACCACCCTGGACGAGTACCGCAAGTACATCGAGAAGGACGGGGCGCTGGAGCGGCGCTTCCAGCCGGTGATCGTCAAGGCTCCCACCGTTCCCGAGGCCATCGAGATCATCCGCGGGCTGCGCCACAAGTACGAGGCCCATCACCGGGTCAAGATCACCGAGCAGGCCATCACCGCCGCCGTGAATCTGGCCGACCGGTACATCACCGACCGCCAGCTGCCCGACAAAGCGATCGACGTCATCGACGAGGCCTCCTCGCGCACGCGGCTGATGGCGCTCACGCCCCCGCCCGAGGTGAAGGAGATCGAGAAGGAGCTGGAGCGGGTCATCCGCGAGAAGGACATGTACCTGGAGGCCCAGGAGTTCGAGAAGGCCGCCGCCCTCCGCGAGAAGGAGAAGCTGCTCCGCCACCGCGAAGAGGAGCTCAAGCGCGAGTGGGACAAGAACAAGGGCAAGGGCAAGCAGCTCGTGGAGGAAGAGGACATCGAGTACATCGTCTCCCGCTGGACGGGCATCCCGCTGTCCAAGCTCGAGGAGAAGGAATCCGCGAAGCTGGCCCGGATGGAAGATGCGCTGCACGACCGGATCATCGGCCAGAACGACGCGGTGGCCGCGGTGGCCCGCGCCATCCGGCGGTCGCGGGCCGGTCTCAAGGACGCCAAGCGGCCGGTGGGCTCGTTCGTGTTCCTAGGCCCCACCGGGGTGGGCAAGACCGAGCTGGCCCGGGCGCTGGCCGAGTACCTGTTCGGCGACGAGAACGCGCTCGTCCGCGTGGACATGTCCGAGTACATGGAAAAGTTCTCGGTGTCGCGGCTGCTGGGTGCGCCTCCCGGCTACGTGGGCTACGAGGAGGGGGGCTTTCTCACCGAGAAGGTGCGGCGGCGCCCCTACTCGGTCGTGCTGTTCGACGAGATCGAGAAGGCCCACCCCGACGTCTTCAACATGCTGCTGCAGGTGCTGGACGACGGTCGGCTCACCGACTCGCTGGGCCACGTGGTGGACTTCAAGAACACGATCCTGATCATGACGTCCAACCTCGGCACCAGCCTCATTGGCAAGCGGGTGACCCCGGGGTTCCTGCAGGAGTCCGACGAGCACTCCTACGAGCGGATGAAGGACCGCGTGCTGGAGGAGATGAAGCGGGCGTTCCGGCCGGAGTTCCTGAATCGCATCGACGAAACCGTGGTTTTCCACGCGCTGTCGGCCGAGCACATCAAGGCGATCATCCGGCTCATGGTCCACCGCATCAACAAGCAGCTCTCCGAGCGGGGGATCGAGCTGGTCCTCACGCCGGCGGCCGAGACCCTCCTGGTCGACAAGGGCTACGACCCGACCTACGGCGCCCGGCAGCTCCGGCGGACGATCCAGAAGCACGTCGAGGATCGGTTGGCCGAAGCCATCATCCGCGGCCAGATCCCCGAGCATGCGCGGATCGAGGTCGACGCCGACGGCGGAAGCTTCGTCTTCCGGGAGGCGGAGACGGTCGACGCGCCCCTCGCGCTCGCTGAGCACTAACCCCGCCGCGCGCCCCTGAGAGCCGGTGACGCCCAGGGGGAGAGCGTGGCTCTCCGTTCTCTTGGCCGGCTTGGCCCTGCTCGTCCCGGTGGCCCGGCTCGGCGCTCAGGCGCCCCGCCCCGTCCTGGTCAAGGAGACCGCCGTCCAGGGGAACCGCCGCGTGCAGGAGGCGGTGATCCTGGGCCGGGTCCAGACCAAGATCGGCGCCCCCTTCAACCCCGCGCAGCTCACCGAGGACTTGCGCTCGATCTTCGCCCTGGGCTTCTTCGACGATGTGCAGATGAAGGTGGAGGACTTCGAGGGCGGCGTGAAGGTCACCATCGTGGTGATGGAGCGCCCGTTCGTACGGGACGTCGACTTCGTGGGGAACCGGCGGATCTCCACCGCCGACTTGCAGGAAAAGATCGATCTCCGGCTGGGGAGCGTCTACAATCCGGTCGAGGTGCAGAAGGCCCGGGAGCGCCTGCAGGAGCACTACGAGCAAGAGGGGTACTTCGAGGTCCAGATCACCCCTGAGGTCGAGCGGTTCGCCGATGGCGACGTGAAGGTGATCTTCAGCATCAGCGAGGGGCGACGCATCACGATTGATCGTATCGTCATCCGGGGCAACCAGGGTCTCACCGACAGCCAGATCCGGAAGGTCCTGGCCACGCAGGAGCGCGAGTACTTCATCCTGCGGGGCAAGCTGCAGCGCCAGCGCCTGGACGAGGACGTGGAGCGGATCCTGGCCCTCTACAACGACCACGGCTACATCCAGGCGCGGGTGGAGGGCTACGACATCGCGGTCAACCGCGAGCGGGCCCGGGTGACCCTCACCTTCACGGTGGTCGAGGGACCGCAGTACCGCGTCGACCGGGTCGCCATCAACGGGGTGACCCTGTTCCCCGACGACGAGGTCCGCCGTCTGATCAAGCTCAAACCCGGCGATGTCTTCTCGCGGAGCAAGCTGCGCGAGAGCGTACGGCAGGTGACCGACCTCTACAGCATGATCGGCCGGGCCGCCGCCGACGTGGCGCCACGGACGGAGCCGGTGCCGGCCACGGCTCGGATCGGTGTGGTCCTCGATATCAGCGAAGGGCCCGAGGTCTACGTGGAGCGGATCAACATCAGCGGCAACCTCCGCTCCCAGGACAAGATCTTGCGCCGGGAAATTCCCATGGCCGAGGGCGAGCTGTTCACGCTGCAACGGCTACAGCGGGCGCGGCAGCGCCTGCTCAACCTGGGCTACTTCGAGAAGGTGGACATCACCACCCAGCCCGGCTCCGACAAGACGAAGATCGTCGTCGACGTGGTGGTCACCGAACGCCCCACCGGCATCTTCTCCGTCGGTGGCGGCTTCTCGTCGGTGGACAGCTTCCTGGGCACCATCGACCTCTCCCAGCGGAACTTCCTGGGCCGCGGGTGGGAGGCCACCATCCGCATCCGGGCCGGCGCCCGCACCCAGCAAGGCATCATCAGCTTCACCGAGCCCTGGCTCTTCGATCGGCCGCTGTCGGCCGGCTTCGACCTCTTCAGCATCAGCCGGGAGTTCGCCGAGTACGACTACGGCTCGCTGGGAGGGGGGCTTCGGGTGAGCCGGCCGTTCGCCGAGTACTGGCGCTGGCACACCGGCTACCGGCTCACCCGCGACGAGATCAGCGACCTGGAGGAAGGCGCTTCCAGCTCGTTGCAGAGCGAAGAAGGCGTCAGGGTGACCTCGATGGTATCGACGAGCCTCACCCGGGACAGCCGCGACAGCGTGCTGGCGCCGACCCGGGGCGCGCACACCAGTCTCACCCTCGACTTCGCCGGTCTCGGTGGCGAGACCCGTTACGTGAAGACCGTCGGCTCGACCGCGTACTTCCAGCCGATCTGGCTGGGACACGTGCTGTCGGGACGACTGGAGGCCGGTTACGGCGTCGGCTGGTCCGACGAGGACCTGCCGCTCTTCGAACGGTTCTACCTGGGCGGGCCCAACAGCGTCCGCGGCGTCAAGTTCCGCCGGATCTCGCCGGTGGACGAGACGGGCACGCGGATCGGCGGCACCAGCGAGCTGCTGGGCAATCTCGAGTACATCGTCCCGTTGCCCTTGGGGTTCCGCCTGGCCGCCTTCTTCGACATCGGCAACGTCTACGGCTTCGGGACCAAGTTCGATCCCACCAATACCCGGGAGGCGGCCGGGGCCGGCTTCCGGTGGTTCTCGCCGTTCGGGCCCATCCGCATCGACTACGGCTTCAACCTGGACCGGAAAGCGGGGGAGGACGTCGGCGCCCTGCATTTCTCGGTCGGCTCGCCATTCTAGGAGGCGCATATGAGGGGAGCACTGGCCGCGACCATGGTCCTGGCGGGCGCGCTGCTGTTCGGCGGCGCGGCGCGGGCGCAGGCGCCGAGCGCCGCGGCCACCCCGGCGCGGATCGGCTACGTCGACCTCCAGCGGGTGCTCGTCCGCTCGCAGGCCGGGGTGGCCGCGCGCGAGCAGCTCGAGCGGGAGAAGGCCCAGATGCAGCGCGACATGGACGGCCGGCGCATGGAGATCGAGAAGCTGCGGGAGGAGCTGGAGAAGAAGGGGTCGTTGCTCACTGGAGACGCCCGGCGGGAGAAGGAGGAGACCATCGAGCGCAAGCGCCGCGACGCGGCGCGGCTCGCCGACGACTACCAGCGCGACCTCGTGCGCAAGGAGCAACAGCTCCTGGCTCGCGTGCAGCAGGAGCTGGCTGGCGTCATCGAGCGGCTGGGCAAGCAGAAGGGGTACTACATGATCGTGGAACGACGAGGCGCCGTGGTGCTCTACGCGTCGCCGGAGGCGGATCTGACTGACGAGGTCGTCCGCGCCTATGATCAGGAGTCGGCGCCCAAGAGCAAGAAGTAGGAGCGATGAGGATGGCGGACGGTTTTACGCTGGGGCACATTGCCGAGGCCCTGGGGGCTACGGTGGAGGGCGATCCCGGCCGCGTCGTGCGGGGGGTGGCGCCCCTGGAAGTGGCCGGTCCCGGCGACATCTCGTTCGTGGTCGACTCCCGCTATCGAGCCGCCGCTCAGGCGTCGCGGGCCGGCGCCTTCCTGGCCCCGCCGGACGTGACCGGGCTGCCGGCGCCGGTGCTGCGCTCGGCGGCGCCGCGGCTGGCCCTGATCGAGTTGATCGCCCTCTTCCATCCGTCCCCGGCGGTGCCGGCCGGCGTCGCGTCGTCGGCCATCGTGGCGGCCGGCGCGCGGGTGGCGCCCACGGCGTCGATCGGGGCGCTGACCGTCGTGGAAAGCGGAGCGGTGATCGAGGCGGGCGCCCGGCTCTACCCGCTCGTCTACGTCGGCGCCGGCACGGTCATCGGCGAGGACTCTGTGCTCTATCCGCACGTGGTCGTCCGCGAGGGCGTGCGGGTGGGCCGCCGGGTGATCGTGCACGCGGGCGCTGTGATCGGCGCCGACGGCTTCGGCTACGCCTTCGACGGCGCCGCGCATCGCAAGATCCCGCAGGTCGGCGGGGTCCGCATCGAGGACGACGTGGAGATCGGGGCCAACACGACGATCGACCGGGCCACGCTGGGGGAGACGGTGGTCCGGCGGGGCACCAAGATCGACAATCTCGTGCAAGTGGGTCATAACGTGGAGATCGGCGAGCACACGGTCATCGCCGCCCAGACCGGTATCTCCGGCTCCTGCCGGGTCGGCGGTCGGGTCGTCATGGCCGGCCAGGTCGGGCTGGCCGACCACGTCACCATCGGCGACGGCGCCATGCTCGGAGCGCAGTCGGGAGTGCACGCGGACGTCCCCTCGGGCCACCGCGTCCTGGGAACGCCGGCGCGCCCACTCACCCAGAGCAAGCGCATCCTGCTGGCCGAAGGGCAGCTCCCCGAGTTGATCCGCAAGGTTCGCGCGCTGCAACGGCGTCTGGCCCAGCTGGAGACGAGGCTGGGCGGGGAGGCGCCCGGAGACGCGGAGGGCGATGACGCCTGACATCCACCCCACGGCCCTCGTCGACCCCAAGGCGACGCTGGGCGCCGGCGTCCGCATCGGGGCGTTCTCGATCGTGGGCCCGGAGGTGACGCTCGCTGAGGGCGCGGAACTCGGCCACCACGTGATCCTGGAGGGTCGCGTAGAGGTGGGCGCGCGGACGAAGATCGGCCACGGCACCGTGCTGGGCGGCGCGCCCCAGGACCTCAAGTACAAGGAGGGCACGCCCTCGGGCGTCCGCATCGGCGCCGAGACCGTCATTCGGGAATACGTCACCGTCCACCGCGCGACGACTGCCGAAGGCTGGACGGAAATCGGCGCCCGATGCCTCATCATGAGCATGAGCCACGTCGCTCACGACTGCCACGTGGGCCAGGGGGTCATCATCATCAACTACGCAGGGATCACCGGCCACTGCCAGATCGGCGATTACGCGACCATCGGCGGCTACACGGGAATCGCTCCCTTCATCCGCGTGGGGTCCTACGCCTACCTGGGAGGGGCCGCAAAGGTCACGGCCGACGTGCCTCCGTTCATGCTCGCCGACGGCAGGCCGGCCACCGTCCGTGGCGTGAACGTCATCGGGCTCCGCCGCGCCGGGATCCCGGCCGGCGACCGTCGCGTGCTGCAAGCCGCCCACCGGCTGCTCTATCGCAGCGGGTTGGCGCCGGCGCGGGCCGTGGAGCGGATCCGCCGCGAGTTGCCGGCCAACCGTCTGGTAGAAACACTGGTCGAGTTCGTGGCGTCGGCCCACCGGGGCATCTGCGGACCGCCCGGAGGATGGCGAGACCCGGACGGCAATCCGACGGTCGCGGTCGAGCCCGACCCGGAGACCGCCGGCTGATGGCGACGACGGGGCGGATCCGCGCCGGGGTGGTGGGCGTCGGCCATATGGGGCAGTACCACGCCCGCGTCTACGCGGAACTGTGGGACATCGATCTGGTTGGCGTGACCGACATCGACGGCGACCGGGCCGCCACAGTGGCCCGGCACTACGACACGCGGGCCTTCGCCGACCATCGCGACCTCATCGGAAAGGTGGACGTGATCAGCGTGGCGGTGCCGACCGAACAGCACTTCCACGTGGCCCGCGACCTGCTCGAGGCCGGGATCGGCGTGCTCGTCGAGAAGCCGATGACGTCCACGGTGGAGGAGGCTCGCGAGTTGTTCGCGGTGGCCCGCCGGGCCGGGGCCGCGCTGCAGGTGGGGCACGTGGAGCGATTCAACGGGGCCGTCCAGGAGCTCCGCAAGATCGTGGAGAACCCGATCCTCATCGAGTCCCGGCGGTTGGGACCCTTCATCCCTCGCGTGCAGAAAGACACGGTGGTCATGGACCTGATGATCCACGACCTCGACATCGTGCTGGCCCTGGTGCCGTCGCCGCCGCGACGCCTGGCCGCCGTCGGGACCGCCGTGCACTCCGAGGCCACCGACGTCGCCAACGTCCAGATCTGGTTTGAGTCCGGCACCGTGGCCACCATCACGGCCAGCCGGGCCACCGAGGAGAAGATCCGGACGCTGGCCATCACTCAGCCCGACGCCTATATCGTGCTCGACTACCTGGTGCAGGATATCCAGATCCACCGTCGCGCCGCCCAGGAGGCCACGCCCAACCGGGAGTCGATCCGCTACCGCCAGGCCTCGTTCGTCGAGCATCTGTTCGTCCACAAGGACAACCCGTTGAAGCTCGAGATCGTGAATCTGATTCGGACGGTCCAGCGCTTGCGCGCCGGCGAGCCCGTCGAGCTGGCCGAGGCCGAGGACCTGCGCTCGCTGGCGATGGCGCTCGAGATCGAGCGTATGATCCGCGACGGGCGCTCGGAGATTGCGCTGTCGCCGGACTGGCCGTGGAGCGCACGCTCGGCCTGATCGCGGGGGCGGGCGCCCTGCCGGCTCTCATCGGCACGCGTGCGCGGGCCCAGGGCTGGCGCATCGTCGCCTTCACCTTCGCCGGGTGCGACGATCTGGGCACGCTGCCCCACCGCACGATCCCCAGCCGCGTCGCCGCCGCCGCCACCGTGCTCGGCGGACTGACGAGCGAGGGGGTGACGGCGGCCGTGCTGTGCGGGCGCTTCTCGATGCCCGACGTGCTCCAGGCCGAGACCCTGGACGACGCGTCCCGGGCGGTGGACGCGATGGCCGGTTCCCGCGTCGACGTGAAGCTGGTCGAAGCCGTCATCGCCACCTTCGCCGCGCTCGGGGTTGAGGTGCTCGACCAGCGCGTGTTCGTCGGCGATCTCATCGCCGGAGTCGGGTGCTGGTCGCGCCGGCCTCCCACCGACGACGAGCGCGTCATGATCCAGCGGGGTCTGGCCCTGGCCCGGGTCATGGCCGACCACCACGTCGGCCAGACCGTCGTGCTCCGCCACGGCGCGGTCACGGCCGTGGAGGCCGCCGAAGGCACGACGGCGGCCATCCGGCGCGGCGCGACGCTGGGCGGTCCCGGCGCCGTCATCGTGAAGGCAGTCGCTCGCGACCACGACTACCGCGTGGACACGCCGGCGATCGGCCCGGAGACGATCGCGGCGGCGGCGGCCGGTGGCGCCGCGGCGCTTGCCATCGAGGCCGGCCGCGTGATGATCCTGGACCGGGAGACGACGGTGCGAGCCGCCGACCAGGCCGGCATGGCCCTCGTGGGCGTGGATGACGCCGGCTGAGCGACGGCCGGCGCCGGCCATCATGCTCGTGGCGGGGGAGGCGTCGGGGGATTTGCACGGCGCCAGCCTCTGCCGCAGCCTGAAGGCGGCGGCGCCGGACGCCCGGCTGTTCGGCATGGGCGGCGGGCGGATGGCGGCGGCCGGGATGAAATTGATCGCCGACATTCGCGACAGCGCGGTGATCGGGCTGAGCGAGGCGCTTCGCCGGCTGCCCGCGCTCCATCGCATCTACCGGCACCTCACCGCCACGCTGACCGGCGAGCGCCCCGACGTCCTGGTGCTGATCGACTATCCGGGCATGAACCTCCGCCTGGCCGCCGTCGCCCGCCGGCTCGGCATTCCGGTCGTCTACTTCATTCCGCCTCAGATTTGGGCGTGGCGGCCGGGTCGCGTGCGGACGATCCGCAACCGCGTCTCGCTCGTCCTCGCCGTGCTGCCGTTCGAGCGGGCGCTCTACGCGAGCGCCGGGGTGCCGGTCACCTTCGTGGGCCACCCCGTGCTGGACGCCCTGGCCATCGTTCCCGATCGGAGTGCGGCCCGACGGGAACTCGGCCTCGACGACAGCGCCCTGGTGATCGGGCTTCTGCCCGGGAGCCGCCGTCAGGAGATCGAGCGGATGATGCCGCTGATGCGCGACGCCGCCGGACGGATCCGCGCCGCGCATCGGGAGGCGCGCTTTGCCGTGGGCCTGGCGCCGACGGTCGAGCGCGAGGCGGTCGCGCGCCATCTCGACGGCGGCCCGGCGGCGTGGCTTCTGACCGACCACACCTATGCGCTGATGCGGGCGAGCGACCTCCTGTTGGTGACGTCAGGGACGGCCACGCTGGAGGCGGCGCTCCTGGGAACCCCGATGGTCGTCTGCTATCGGGTGTCCGCGTTTAGCGAGTGGGTGGGCCACCTGGTCGTGCAGGTGCCGTGGATCAGCCTTCCCAACCTCGTGCTGGGCCGCGCGGTGGTGCCGGAGCTGGTCCGGCGGCGCGACGCCACCGCCGAGCGGCTGGCCGAGGAGGCGCTGCGGCTGCTCGACACGCCGGGAGCGCTGGACGGGCAACGCAGTGTGTTCAAGGACCTGGCCGCCGAATTGGGCGAGCCGGGTGTCGGCGCCCGCGCGGCCCGGCTCGTTCTGTCGATCTGTTCCGAGACGACCGCGAACCGGCTGGTGGCATCGTGATCTACCGGCTCTACGCGATGGTGTTGGCGGTCGCCCTGGTGGCCTATCTGCCGGTCGCGTTCTGGCGGCGAATCGCGCGCGGCGTTCCCCTGAATCTCCGAGCCCGCCTGGGATTTGGACTCCGCCGTCCGGCCGGCCGGGCCGCCTGGGTACACGCCGTATCGGTCGGTGAGGCCATCGCCGCCGCGCCGCTGGTGGAAAGCCTGCGCCGAACGTACCCGGGGCTGCCGGTGGTCATGACCACGGTGACGGCCACGGGAGCCCGCGTGGTTGGCGAGAAATTCACGACGAGCGCCGAACACCGCTTCTTCCCCGTGGACCTGCCCGGCCCCGTTCGGCGCGTGGTGGCGTCGATCGATCCCGCCTTCCTGGTCTGCATGGAAACCGAACTCTGGCCCAACGTGCTGCGGGCCCTGGCGCGGCGTGACGTGCCGATCATGATCGCCAACGGCCGGCTTTCCGACCGCGCCTTCCGGCGCTACCGCCGTATCCGGCCGCTGCTCCGGTCCATGCTCGACGACGTGCGAGTGTTCGCCATGCAATCGCCGGAGGACGCCCGACGGGTGATCGCACTGGGCGCCCGGCCCGAGCGCGTGTTCGTGACGGGCAACCTCAAGAATGAGCCGCTGCCCGATCCGGCGGGCTCGGTGGAGCTGTGGTCCCGGCTGCTCGGGCTCGGTCCCGAGCAGAGGGTGTGGATCGCCGGGAGCACTCATCGCGGCGAGGAGGAAGCGGTCCTGGATGCTCACCGCGCCGGACGGCAGGTGTGCCGCGACCTGGCGCTGGTCCTGGCGCCCCGCCACCCCGAGCGCGTTCCTGAGGTCCTGAGCCTGCTGGCCGGACACGGCTGGCCGGCGGTCCGGCGCAGCGAGCTGCCCCGCCAGCGCCCGGGTGAAGCGGTGATCGTGCTGGACACCGTGGGGGAACTGGCCCAGCTCTACGCGGTGGCCGACGTCGTCTTCATGGGCGGCAGCCTGGTGGCGGTGGGCGGCCACAACATGCTGGAGGCCGCGCTCCGGGGCAAGCCCGTGCTCTTCGGTCCTCACACCTCCAATTTCCGCGAGGCAGCGGCGCTGCTGGCCGACAGCGGCGGTGGCATCATGGTGCGCGACGCCGCCGAGCTCGCGGGGGAGCTGCGGCGGCTCCTCGCCGATCCCGAACTCCGGGCGAAGATGGGCGCCCTGGCCTACGAAGCGGTCACCTCGCAACACGGAGCCGTGCGGGCGACGATGGACCTGGTGGCGCGCTTTCTGGCTCCGGGCGGGACGCCGGCGTGAAGCGTTCGGACGCCAGCGTCCGCGTCGCCCGTGGCTGGGACGAGGGCTTCCCGCCCGGCCCCACGCTCGTGCTCGGCGCGCTGGCCCGCGGATACCAGGGATTTCTCGGAGCGCGGGAGTGGCTCTACGAACGCGGCGTCCTTCACTCACAAGCGCTGGCCTGCCCCGTCGTCGCGATCGGCAACCTGACGGTCGGCGGCACCGGCAAGACGCCGGCCGTCGAGCTGGCGGTGCGCACGCTCGCCGAGGCGGGCCACCGCCCGGCGGTGGTGAGCCGCGGGTACCGGCGACAGAGCCGGGGCGTGCAGGTCGTCGCCGATACCGCCTCCATCCGACTCGATCCCGAGGACGCCGGCGACGAGCCGTTCCTCCTCGCGCGCCGGCTGCCCGGCGTGCCGGTGATCGTGGGGGCCAATCGCTACCAGGCCGCCCGCCTGGCCGTCGCCCGGTTCGCGGTGACCGTAGTCGTGCTCGACGACGGCTTTCAGCACCGCACACTCCGGAAGAATCTCGAGATCGTGATGACGCGAGCCCGCCGCCCATGGGGCAACGGCCGGGTGCTCCCGGGCGGCCCGCTCCGCGAGCCGCTCTCGGCGCTGGCCCGCGCCGACCTGATCGTCGCCGCCGGCGCCGCGCGCGACTCCGATCTGGACGAAGTGCGGGCCACGGCGCTGCGACATGCTCCCGGCGTGCCCGTGATCGGCGCCCGCTACGCGCCGGTCGAGTGCTGGCAGGCGGACCACATGCGGGAGCAGTCGTTGCCGAGCCTGTCCGGGACCCGGCTGCTGGCCTTTGCCGGCATCGCGGCGCCAGAGGCGTTTCAGGCCACCCTCGCCGATCTGGGCGTCGGCGTGGTCGAGATGATTCCCTTCGCTGACCATCACTGGTACGCGCAGGACGACCTGCGATCGCTCGACGAGCGCGCGGTGACCCAGGGCGCTCAGGGTCTGGTCACCACCGAGAAGGATTGGGTCCGACTCCGGCGACTGCAGCTGCCGCGCCGGCCTCTCTACGTCGTGAGTGTCCGGCTGGAGCTGGTGACCGGGGCCGATGAATGGCGCAAGGCGTTCGAGCGCGCGTGTCCGCGATGGTGATCGTCCGGCTGCCCAACTGGCTGGGCGACACGGTCATGGCGGTGCCGGCGATCCGCACGCTGCGCAACGGGCTCGGCGACGCGCGGATCGCCGTGGCCGGTCCCTGGGCCCCGCTGCTCGCCGGGCAGGGGCTCGCCGACGTGCTGGTGAGCTATCCGCGCGCCCTGGGCGGGCGTCTGCGGAGCGCGGATGCTGTCCGCGACCTCGGCCCCACCCTGGCGCTGGTGCTGCCCAACTCGCTGGAGTCGGCGCTGGCCGCCTGGTACTGGGGCGCGCCCCGGCGAATCGGCTTCCGGGGTGGCGGCCGCACCTGGCTGCTCACAGACCCGGTGCCCGTCCCTTCACCGCGTCGGCATCAAGTCGATGAATATCTCCTGGTGATCGAGCGCCTGGGGCTGGTTGCGGTCACGCGAGAACCGACGCTGACCGTACCGGCCCCGGATGCCGCGGAGCGTGGGACGGTGCGCGGGTTACTTCGCGAGGCCGGCGTCGACGGCGATCGCGCATCCGGACGGGCGCCGCGGATCGGCGTGCACCTGGGCGCGGCTTTCGGACCCTCGAAGCTGTGGCCTCTCGAGCGCGTCGTCGACTTCTGCCGTTTCGTCGCCAAACAGGGCGGGGTGCCCATCCTGCTCGGCGCCGCCGACGCCCGCGACGTTGGCGCGGCGATCCAGGAGGCCGCCCCGGCCCTGAGCCTGGTCGGGCGTGACTCGCCCACCTTGCTCCCGTCAGTGCTCACCGAGATGCACGGCATCGTCTGTGGAGACACCGGCATCGCCCACCTGGCGGCGGCGCTCGGCACGCCCGTTGTCACGCTCTTCGGTCCCACCGATCCAGGGCTGACGGCGCCGCGCGGGCGGCAGGTGGAGGTTCTGACCCACGCCACGCCCTGCGCGCCCTGCTTCTACCGCACCTGTCCCATCGACCACCCGTGTCTCCGCTCGATCACCGCCGAGGAGGTCGGCGCCCGCCTCGAACGGCTCCTCGACCAATGGCCCTGACCATCCTGCAGCTCGCGGCCAACCGCTGGTGGACGGGCAGCGCCGATCCCGTGATCCGGCTGGCCGGGGGGCTCAGCCGGCGGGGCCATCGTGTCCTGCTCGGCGTGGTTCCCGGCGACCGGTTCGAGATCAAGGCGCGCGAAGCGGGGCTCGATCCCATCCCCGGTCTCGACCTGCGCGCGCGCTTCGCGCCGGTGGGTTTCCTACGCGACGTGCGTCGGCTCCGCGCGATCGTGCGGGCCGAAGGCGTGGACGTCATCCACTGCCACCATTCCCACGATCACTGGCTGGGGCTGCTGGTCCGATCGACGCGAGGCCGCCGGCGTCCCCTTCCGCTGGTCCGCACCTTCCACGCCTTCCGGGCGGTCAAGCGCGATCGGTTCTCGAGCGCGCTCTACCGCCGAACCGCCGCGGTGTTCGCCGTCTCCCGTCAGATCGAGACGCGCTGCCGCGAGGTCGGCATCCCGTCCGAACGGACGCGCTGGATTCCCGCCGCGGCCGATCTGTCGCGCTTCGCGGTCGAGGCCGACCCGGCGCCGATCCGCGAGGAGTTCAAGCTGGACCGCGGGCCCGTGATCGTCTCGGTGTCGCGCCTGGCCGAGAACCGTGGTCACGAGTTGCTGCTGGCTGCCTTCCGCCGACTGCTGGTCACGCTTCCCCAGGCGCGCCTGCTGCTGGTGGGCAAGGGAGAGACACGGAACCGGCTCGAGCCGCTCGTCGCCGAGATGGGGCTGGGCGAGCGCGTTGTCTTCACCGGCTATCGCGACCGCGATCTTCCCGCCGTGCTGGCCGCCGCCGACTGCTTCGCGCTGATGGCGGCCGGTTCCGACGAATCCTGTCGGGCCGCGCTGGAGGCCATGGCCGCCGCGCGCCCGGTCGTGGGCCGCCGGGTGGGCGCGCTGCCCGAGACCGTCGTGCATGGCGAGACGGGGCTTCTCGTCGACGACGACCTCCCCGACAGCATCGCCGCGGCGCTGGCCACGATCCTTGGCGATCCGGCGCGGGCGCGGGCCATGGGGCAGGCCGGCCGGCGTCGAGCCCAGACGGAGTTCAGCCCGGAGCGCTCGCTGACGATCATGGAATCGGCCTACCGGGCCCTGCTCTAGCCCGATGCGCGTGCTGCATCTCGTGTCGTGCCGGGGCTGGTCCTCCGACGCCTACTGGGCGGCTCGCGTCAGCCACGAGCTGGCGCAGCGCGGGCACGAGGTGACGCTGGGCTGCCGCGCGGGGACGGAAGCCCGGGTCATCGAACGCGCGCGGCGCGAGGGCGTCGACGACATCGTCACCTTCGCGCTGCAGAGCGGACTGAGGGCGGCGGCCGACGCCGCCGATCTGCGCCGCCTGAGCGCCTGGCTCGCCCGCGTCGATCTGGTGCACGTGCACCGGGGCAAGGAGCACTGGTTGGCGGCTCTGGCCAACCGCCTGAGCGCGACGCCGCGGCCCCTGGTGCGGACGCGTCACATCGTGCAAGCGGTGCGGCCTCATGCGGCCAACCGCTGGCTCTACCGGCGGGCCACGCGGCTCACCATCACCGTGTCCGAGGCCATCCGGCGCCAGTACATCGCCGCCGGGCTCGTCGCCACCGAGCGTGTGGTTGCGCTGCCCGGGGGGGTGGCCGCCGAGCGCTACGCGCCCCGGCCTGCCGATGCCGAGCTGCGCCGTCGCTTCGGCGCCGCGGATGGAGAGCTCCTGGTCGGCTTGGTCGGGGGTCTCCGCCCGATGAAGGGACACCGCGTGGTCGTGGAGGCGGCGGCCCGCCTGGCCGCCGAGCGCCTGCCCGTGCACTTCGTGTTCGTCGGCCGGGGAAACCAGGAAGGCCCCCTGCGCGAGATGCTCCAGCGCGCCGGGCTCGGCGCCCGGATCACGCTGACCGGCTTCCTCGACGATCTGCCCGCGGCCATGGCCACGCTCGACGTCGGCCTCTACGTGTCGTTCGAGTCCGAAGGGATGTCGCGGGTCGTCTGGGAGTATCTGGCCGCTGGATGCCCGCTGATCGCCTCGCGGGTGGGCGTGGTGCCCGAGGCGCTGGTGGACGGCGACCACGCGCTGCTCGTGCCCGCCGGGGACGCTGCCGCGCTGGCCCGGGCGCTTCGCCGGCTGGCCGGCGACGGCGATCTTCGGCGCCGGCTCGGCGAGGCCGGACGTCGGCTCGTGGCCGCGCGGTACTCGGGCGGCCGCGTGGCCGCCGCGCTGGAGGAGCACTACCGCCGGCTCGCCCCGTGAAGGTCTCGATCGTCTCGTTCGATCTGTCCGACAATGCGACGGGGCGGGCCGAGCTGCTCGCGCGTCTGCTGGCGCCCCGCTATGAGGTGGACGTGGTTGGGCCCCGGTTCGGCGATGGCGTGTGGAGCCCGCTGGCCGGCAGCGACATCGCGCACCGCGCGCTGCCGGCCCGGCGCTATCCCGGGTTCTTGACCGACGCTCGGGCCTTGCTCCGGCTCGTCGACGGCGACGTCATCTATGCCTCGAAGCCGCGTCCGACCAGCTACGGCGTAGCGCTGGCCGCGCGACGCCAGCGGCCGCGCCCGCTCCTGCTCGACATCGACGACTGGGAGCTCGGATTCTTCTATCGCTCCGGGCTGCGGGGGCGAGTGGGCCGATTGCTGAACCTGGCCAACCCCAACGGCCTGCCCTGGACGTGGCTCTGCGAGCGACGGGTCGGCGCGGCCGACGCCCTGACCGTGGCCTCACGCTTTCTCGAGCGCCGCTTCGGCGGAACGCTTCTGCCCCACGTGCGCGACACCGACGCCTGGGATCCGGCCCGGTACGAGGGCGCGGCGGTGCGCGCCGAGCTCGGAATCGGCGGGGCGCCCCTCGTGATGTTCCTGGGGACGCCGCGAGCCTACAAGGGTGTGGACGACCTCGTCGAGGCGGTGGCGCTTCTCGGCGGTCAGGCGACGCTGGCGCTGGTCGGCGTGAAGCCCGGGAGCGACGCCGCCCGGCGTTGGGGCGCCCGGGAGTTCGTGCGGATCCGTGGTGAGATCCCGTTCGACGACGTTCCCCGCTGGCTCTCGGCCGCCGACGTCGTCGCGGTGCCGCAGCGCGCGACCACGGACACCCTGGGTCAGGTGCCGGCCAAGCTCTTCGACGCGATGGCGCTGGGCCGACCGATCGTGGCAACCGCCGTCTCGATGATCGCGGAGATCCTCGACGAGTGCGGCGTCGTGGTGCCACCCCGCGACGTGCCGCGCCTGGCTGGCGCCATCCGCTCGCTGCTCGAAGAGCCGAAGACGGCCGCCGCGTTGGGCCGGCGGGCCCGAGCGCGTTGCGTGGCCGAGTACAGCTTCGCCTCCGCCCGCGCCCGCCTCTTCCCTTTGCTAGAGTCCGTCATCACGACCTGGCGACGCCCGTGAAACTCCTCATCATCTCCCGGCCCTTCCTCTTCTACGGCGGCGTGGAACGCGCGACTGCCGGATTGGTTCAGGCGCTCGTGGCTCACGGCCACGACGTGCACCTGGCGAGCCCGCCTGGTCAGCAGCCGGTCCTCGGCGTGACGCCGCATCGGCTGCCCGTCCCCCCGCGCCCCGCGACGGCTCGTCTCGTGCTCCTGGCGGTGGCGGCGCGGTGGCTGGCGAGTCGCGATCGCTGGGACGTCGTCCAGAGCCACGAGCGCACGCTTGGTCAGCACATTTACCGCGCCGGGGAGGGATGCCACCGAGCGTACCTGGCCAGCCGCCAACGGTCGACGGCGCGCGGCCTGTACCACCGTACGCTCCTGGCGCTGGAGCGTCGGATGTTCGAGCAGACACCACGGATCGTGGCCATCGCCCGCGCGGGCAAGCGGGAGATCGAGACGCTGTACGGTGTGAGCCCGGAGCGCGTGACCGTGATCTACAACGGCGTGGACCTCGAGCGCTTCCACCCGAGGAACAGGAAGCTCGTCCGCGGCGCCGCGCGATCGGAGGCCGGCATTCCCGCGGAGGCCTGGACGGCGATCTTCGTGGGGAGCGGCTTCGAGCGCAAAGGTCTGGCCACGACCATCGAGGCGCTGTCCCGCCTGACCGATCGGACGAGTCGCCTCATCGTCGTCGGCAAGGGCGACACCAGACCCTATCGCGCGGTGGCCGAACGGCTGGGCACAGGCCAGCGGGTGGTCTGGTTGCCGCCGCGCGCCGACATCGAACGGTGGTACGCCGCCGCCGACGCGTGCGTGCTGCCGACGCGCTACGAGCCATTTGGCAACGTCCACCTCGAGGCCCTGGCCTCCGGGCTGCCCGTCGTGGCCAGCACCGCCGCCGGCGGCAGCGAGCTGATTCGCTCCGGCGTGAACGGCGCCGTGGTCGATCCGCGGGACCCGGCCGCCGTGGCCGCGGCGCTCGAGCACGTGCGTGAGATCGGTCGGGCCGGCGCTGCGGCCGAGGCGGCCCGGGCATCGGCCGAACCCTTCACCTATGCGGCCCAGGCGGCGGCGTTCAGTGATCTCTACGCGGCGTGCGCCGCCCCCAAATTGTGTTGAGAATCCAAGGGTCTCACCGTAGACTGCCGAAGTAGTGAACCGGCCTGCCGTGTTCATCGATCGCGACGGGACGCTGACGGAGGAAGTGGGGTATGTCAACCATCCCAAGCGGCTCCGGCTTCTGCCCCGTTCCGCCGAGGCGATCAGACGACTGAACGTGGCCGACGTGGCGGCGGTGGTGGTCACCAACCAGTCCGGGGTGGCCCGGGGGTATTTCTCCGAGGACGTCCTGCACGCTGTCAATGCCGAACTGGTGGCCCAGCTCAAGCAAGCTGAGGCCCATCTCGACGGGGTCTACGTGTGTCCTCATCATCCGACCGAGGGCGCTCCGCCGTTTCGCCGTCGCTGCGATTGCCGCAAGCCCCGTCCAGGGCTGCTCCGGCGCGCCGCCACCGAGCTCGGCCTCGACCTGGCGTCGTCCGCCGTCGTCGGCGACAAGCCCTCGGACATGGCGGTGGCCCGCGCGGTCGGCGCGCGGAGCGTGCTGGTGCTGACCGGCTATGGCCTCGGCGAGTGGGTACACCGTCGGGACCGTTTTCCGATCGTGCCGGATCACGTCGCCGAGGATCTTCTCGACGCCGTGAACTGGATCCTCGATCGGCAGGCAACGTGATGAACGGGACGGAGCGGCTCCGGGCCGTCCTCGAGGGGATCGTCGGTCGCACGCTGATCGTGGTGGGCGACCTCATCGAGGACGAGTACCTGATCGGCAAGCCGGGACGGATCTCCCGCGAAGCCCCGGTGATCATCTTAAAATTCACCGACCGGGACGTGCGGCTGGGGGGTGCCGCCAACGCCGCCAACAACGTCCATGCCCTCGGCGCGCGCGTGCTGCCCATCGGTGTCGTGGGCCGCGACCAGGCCGGCGACGAGTTGCTGGCTCTCTGCCGCACGGCGGGGATCGCCACCGAGGGCCTGGTGACCGAAGCCGCTCGGCGGACGCCGGTCAAGACCCGCATCCTGGCCGGCGGTTACCAGGCGACGCGGCAGCAGGTCGTGCGCATCGACCGCGAGCCCGCCAGCGAGCTGGTTCCCACCACCGAAGACGCGCTCCTGGCGCGCTTGACCTCACTGGCCGCGCATGCCGACGCCATCATCGTCTCCGACTACGGCTACGGCACGGTGACGCCCCGGGTGTTCGAGCGTGTCCGCGCCCTGGCGCGCAGGCGCGGCAGCATCGTCAGCGTGGACAGCCGCTACGATCTGACCCGCTTCACCGGCGTCACCGTCGCCAGCCCCAACGAGGCGGAACTGGCCGAGCTGAGCGGTGGCCCGGTGGACGACGAGCGATCGGTGGAGAAGGCGGGACGGCAGGTCCTCGAGCGTCTGGACACGACACTGCTGCTGGTCACACGGGGCAGCCAGGGGCTGGCGCTGCTCGAGCGCGACGGCGCCACCACGTTCATCCCCATCTTCGGCACCGACGAAATCGCCGACGTGACCGGAGCCGGCGACACGGTGATCAGCGCGTTCACCGTGGCCCTGGCCGCCGGCGCGTCGCCGGTGGAAGCGGCGACGCTCGCCAACGCGGCCGGTGGGCTCGTGGTCATGAAGCGGGGCACCGCCACGGTGGCCCGCGCGGAGCTGAGCCAGGCACTGTCGGCCGGAGCCCCCTGAGCCGGTGATGATCGTGGTCTCGAGGGCCGGGCGACCGGTGCGCCGCGGCCGCGTGGCCGGGCCGGCGTGCTGACCGTCGAAGAGGCCGCCGCCCTGGCTGAACGGCTGCGGACACAGGGTCGCCGGATCGTGCTGGCCAACGGATGCTTCGATCTGCTGCACGTGGGGCACGTTCGCTATCTCCAGGCCGCTCGCGCCCTCGGCGACGTCCTCTTCGTCGGGTTGAACTCCGACGCCGCCGTCCGCCGGCTCAAGGGACCGGGCCGCCCACTGATGCCGGCGGCGGAACGGGGCGAGTTGCTGGCGGCCCTGCGGGACGTCGACCACGTGGTCCTCTTCGAGGACGACACGGCCGACACCCTGGTGGCGCAGCTGCGCCCGCACGTCCACGCCAAGGGCACCGACTACACGACGGACTCCGTGCCCGAGCGGGCGAGCGTGCGGGCGGCGGGCGGGGTGGTGGCCATCGCCGGAGATCCCAAAACCCACTCCACCCGTGATCTCATTGCCCTCATCCGCGAGCGCTTCCGGTGACGGCGTGAACATCGCCATCGTGAAGCTGTCGTCACTGGGAGACGTCGTCCACGCGCTTCCGGTGGCGGCGACTCTTCGCGCGCGGGTCCGCGAAGCGCGGATCACCTGGCTCGTCGAACACCGGGAGGCCGCGATCCTGACCGGCCATCCCGCCCTCGACGAGATCATCACGGTCGACACGCGCCGCTGGCGGCAGGCCCGGAGCCCGGGCGCCCTGGTCGCGGCCGGCCGCGCGTTCGCCGCGCTGAGCCGGCGGCTGCGCGCGGCCCGCTTCGACGTGGCGCTCGACCTGCAGGGGTTGCTCAAGAGCGGTATCCTCATGGCGCTGACGCGAGCGCCGTTGCGGATAGGCTTTCAGGCCCGCGCCTGTCGCGAGCCGCTTGGCGCGCTCTTCACCAACCGGCGCCTGGCGCGTCCGGCCGGCCGCCACGTCGTCGAGCACTATCTGAGCCTGCTCGAGCCCCTGGGCATCGGCGCGCCGGTGCTCGACTTCCGCCTGCCCGTCGATCAGAAGGCCGAGACGCGGATGGACGACGTGCTCGCTGCGTCCGGCCTCAAGCCTCGCGACCGTCTGGTCGTCGTGAACCCGGGAGCGGGACGGCCGGGCAAGCGCTGGCCCGTCGACCGCTTCCGGGCGGTGGCCCACCGGCTGGCCCGGGAAGGGGAGGCCCACGTGCTCGTGGTCTGGGGCCCGGGGGAGGAGTCGGCGGCGCGGGCGATCGCCGACGGCGGCGAGAGGAGCCGCGTGGTTCTGGCCCCGCGCACCGATCTCTTCGAGCTGATCGCCGTTCTTCGGCGCGCCAGTCTCCTGGTCGCGGCCGACACCGGGCCACTGCACCTGGCGGCGGCGGGGGGCACGCCGTGCCTGGGGATTTACGGGCCGACATCGCCGGCGCGCAATGGGCCGTACGGAACCGGGCATCGGACGCTCCAGGGACACGACGGACGCGTGGAGGCTGTCGGCGTCGACGAGGTCTTCGGCGCCGCCCTGCAGATGCTTCGATGAGCGCCGCGCGGCTCAGCGCCGTCGTCATCACCCTCAACGAAGAGGATCGTTTGCGCGCCTGTCTGGAGAGCGTGGCCTGGGCCGACGAGATCGTGGTGGTGGACGCCGAATCGCCGGACAAGACGGTCCAGATCGCCCGGGAGTTCACCGAACGGGTGGTGGTCCGCCCGTGGGCAGGGTTCGCCGCTCAGAAGAACTTCGCCCTCGGGCTGGCCACCGGCGACTGGCTGCTGTCTCTCGATGCCGACGAGGAGGTGTCGGCGGAGCTGCGGGACGAGATCCACGCGCTCCTCAGAGGCCACGCCACCTGCGACGGCTACGCGGTGCCGCGCCGGAACATCTTCCACGACCGGTGGATCCGCCACGGCGGACTCTACCCGGACTGGCAGATCCGTTTGTTCCGCCGCGGCCGGGCACGGTTCAGGGACCGTGAGGTGCACGAGTCGGTGCAGGTGGAGGGGCGTGTCGGACGGCTGCGGGCGGCCTTGCTGCACAGGAGCTACCGCAACGTCGCCGACTTCCTGGCCCGCGCCGATCGCTACTCGACGCTGGCCGCCGAGGAGTGGAGGCGCGGCGGTCGGCGTGCCCGCGGGCGGGACCTCCTGCTGCGCCCGCTGGGCCGGTTCCTCGGGATGTACGTGCTGCGCCTGGGCTTCCTCGACGGCTGGAGGGGGCTTCTGCTGGCGACCCTCTACGCGTACTATGTGGGCATGCGGTCGGCCAAGGCCCTGGAGCGAGCGCGGCGCTGATGGCGAAAGAGCGCGTGCTGTCGGGGATGCGCCCCAGCGGACGCGTCCATCTCGGCAATTACCTGGGGGCGCTGGAGAACTGGGTGCGCTTGCAGGAAGGGTACGACTGCTTCTACTTCGCGGCGGACTGGCACGTCCTCACCGACCAGACCGACACCGCCGAGGTGCCGCAGCACACGATCGAGATGGCCGCCGACTGGCTGGGCGCCGGCCTCGATCCCGAGCGCTCGACGCTCTTCATCCAGTCGCGGGTGCCCGAGCACGCCGAGCTGCACCTGCTCTTCTCGATGGTGATCCCGGTAAGCTGGCTCGAGCGGGTGCCGACCTACAAAGAACGGATCGAGCAGCAGGAGATCGCCTCGCCCTCCTACGGGCTGCTCGGCTACCCGCTGCTGCAAGCGGCCGACATCCTCATGTACAAGGCCACGTCGGTTCCGGTCGGCGCCGACCAGGTGCCGCACATCGAGTTGACCCGCGAGGTGGCGCGGCGCTTCAATGGCACGTTCCGGCCCGTGTTCCCCGAGCCCGACGCCAAGCTGACCGAGATCCCCAAGGTCCCGGGCACCGACGGCCGCAAGATGTCGAAGTCGTATGACAACTGCATCTACCTGTCCGACGGCGCCGAGGTCGTCCGCGAGAAGATCCGTACGATGATGACGGATCCCGCGCGCAAGCGCCGGTCCGACCCCGGCAACCCCGACGTGTGTCCCGTCTTCGATCTCCACAAGATCTTCACGCCGTCCGCCGACCGCCAGTGGGCGGCCACGGGCTGCCGCACCGCCGGCATCGGGTGCCTGGACTGCAAGGGCAAGCTGCTCGAGCACATGGAGCCGGTCCTGACGCCGGTCCGCGAGCGGCGCCAGAAGTACGCCGAGCAGCCGGACACCATCGTCGACATCCTGCACGAGGGGTCGCGACGGGCCCGTGCGGTGGCGCAGCGCACGATGGAGGAGGTTCGCGCCGCGGTGCATCTGAGCCCATGACCGTGGAGGATCGAGCGACGGCGCTGCCGGCGCGAGCGGTGGAGCCCTCCTCCCCGCTGACCCTCCGCGTGGGTCAGTTCGAAGGCCCCTTCGACCTCCTGCTGCATCTCTGCCGCACCAGCGAGATCGACCTGGCCAACCTGCCCGTCCGCACCATCACCGACCAGTACCTGGCGCATCTGGAGGCGGTGGAGTTCCAGGACCTGGAATCGGCCGGCGCCTACCTGGTGATGGCGGCCACGCTGATCTATCTGAAGTCGAAGCTGCTGGTGCCGCCGGACGAAACCGCCGAGCAGCTGGACGAGGAGGGCGAGGCCCTCCGGCTGGAGCTGGAGCAGCGCCTGCGCGAGTATGCGCGGGTCAAGGCGCTGGGCGCCTGGCTGGCCGAGCGGGAGGCCGAGCAGGCCCTCCTGTGGGGCCGCCCGGTGAGCGAGTTGCCGCCGGCCGACGACGTGCCGCTGGAGGACGTGAGCGTCCACCTCCTCGAGCGCGCGCTCAAGCGCCTCATCGAGGAGCAGGGGCGACGGAAGCCGCGGGAGGTGCAGGCCGAGCCGATGTCCGTGCTCGAGCGCATGACGGAGATCCTGGCCGTCCTGCGCGACACCTGGTCCTTGCTCTTCTCGTCGCTCACCAGCAATCGTCACCGCACCGATGTCGTCGTCTCCCTCCTGGCCGTGCTCGAGCTGGTCCGGCTGGGCAATATCCGCCTGCAGCAGACGGAGCTGTTCGGGGACATCGTCATCGAGCGGCGGGCGGCGACGCCCACCGCCGGGGAGGCATCATGAAGTTGGAGGGGGCAGCGGCCGCCCCCTCCAAACCTGATTATTCAATTGGAGGGGGCACTCGGCGCGCCCCCTCCAGACCTCCCCGTTCACGCGAGGTGCGACCACCGTTCCCAGTCCCAACAAGCGAGGTGAGTTTTGCCGACGCTCATTGATGTGGTCGAGGCGCTGTTTTTCGCTTCCGATAGCCCCCTGGAGGCCGAGCGCATCCGTGAAGTGCTGGAGCTCACCCACGCCGCCGAGGCCCGCGCGCTCGTCGACGAGCTGCGCGAACGGTACGCGGCGGCCGATCGCGCGCTGACCATCGTGGCGGTCGGCGGCGGCTACCGGATGGTGACGCGGCCCGAGATCGCGCCGTGGCTCATGCGGCTGGTCAAGAGCCGCACCCGGGCCCGCCTGTCGCGCCCGGCGCTGGAGACGCTGGCCATCGTGGCCTACCGGCAGTCGGCGTCGCGCCCCGAGGTCGACGCCGTCCGCGGGGTGAACTCCGAGGGAGTGCTGGAGAACCTGCTGGAGCGCCGCCTCATCCGGATCACCGGGCGCAAGGAGGCGCCGGGCCGCCCGTTCCTCTACGAGACGACGCGCGAGTTCCTGGTCGCCTTCGGTCTGCGCGACCTCGACGATCTGCCCAAGGTTGAGGGCGAGTTGATCGTGCCCGAGCTGGTCGCAGCCGCCACAGATGGCGAAGCTCAGGCTGAACAAGATCCTGGCCCAGGCGGGGCTGGCGTCCCGGCGGGCGGCTGATCGGCTGATCCTCGAGGGGCGGGTCGCCGTCAACGGTGCCGTCACGCGCGAGGTCGGCACCCTGGCCGATCCCGCCACCGATGCCGTCGCCGTCGACGGTCGGCCGATTCCCGCCGCCGAGCCCCAGCGGTACCTGCTTCTCAACAAGCCGCGCGGATACCTGACCTCACGCCACGATCCCCAGCGGCGTCCCGTCGTCACCGACCTGGTGCCGGCGGCGGCGCGTCTCTTCCCGGTGGGACGTCTGGACATCGACGTGGAGGGCGCGCTGCTCCTGACCAACGACGGGGCGCTGACCCACCGTTTGCTTCACCCGCGCTACGGGCTGCCCCGCGTGTACGAGGCCGACGTGGCCAGCGCCGTCAGGCGGGCCGACCTCGCCCGCTGGCGGCGCGGAGTGGCGCTGGACGACGGCCCGGCCGTGCCCGCCGCCGTCATCCTGCTCCAGACCGGCCGCGCGGTGAGCCGACTGCGTCTGACCTTCACGGAGGGGCGCAAGCACGAAGTGAAGCGTTACTGCCAGGCGCTCGGCCATCCGGTGGTGCGGCTGCGTCGTGTGGCCTTCGGCCCGCTCACGCTGGGCCATCTGCCCGTCGGCGCCTGGCGCCCGCTCACGCCCGCCGAAGTCAGCGCGCTGCGCGGCGCCGCCGCCCCGGCGCCGCGGGTGGAGCGCTGACCGGGCCCTTGCTTGCCGCGCCGGAGTCGTTGGCCTATAATCCCCGGTATTCAGTAGACGGGGCAGGGGTCCCTATGAACCTGGACGATTGGCGTTCCAGGATCAACGAACTCGACAACCAAATCCTTCACCTCCTCAACCAGCGCGCCGAGGCCGCCCTTAGAATCGGAGACCTCAAACGACGGCAGGATGGGCCGTCGTATGTCCCCGAGCGGGAGGCCGAGATCCTGGCCCGCCTCACCAGCCTCACCGCCGGCCCGCTACCCGCCGACGCCGTGCGGGCCATCTGGGGCGAGATCCTCTCGGGCTGCCGCGCCCTCGAGGGGCCGCTGACCGTTGCCTATCTCGGTCCGCCCGCCACGTTCACGCACCAGGCGGCGATCCGCCGCTTCGGGACCGCGGCGACGCTGCTGCCGGCCCGGAGCATCGGCGAAGTGTTCGACGAGGTCGAGCGCCAGCGCGCCGACGTGGGCGTCGTTCCCGTGGAGAACAGCACCGAGGGCGCGGTCAACGTGACGCTGGATCGGCTGGTGGAGTCCGACGCGGTCATCTGCGGCGAGCTGTACCTGGACATCGCCCAGCACCTGCTCTCGCGCGCCGCCTCGCTGGCCGAGATCAAGCGCGTCGTCTCCCATCCCCAGGCGCTGGCCCAGTGCCGCGGCTGGCTCGGCGAGCACCTGCCCGGCGTCGCCACCGAAGAGACGCCCTCCACGGCGGCGGCCGTCGAGGTGGCCGCGGCCGACGTGACGGCGGCGGCCATCGGATCAGAGCTGGCCGGCCGCCTCTATGGAGTGCCCGGGCTGCGGGCGGGCATCGAGGACCTGCCTGACAACTCCACTCGGTTCCTGGTGATCGGCCGGCACGCCTGCGGCCCCACCGGTCGGGACAAGACCTCCATCGTCTTCGCCATGCGCGACGAGCCCGGCGTGCTGTTCCGCATCCTGGAACCGTGCGCGCGGCTCGGCATCAACCTCAGCAAGATCGAGTCGCGACCGGCGAAGCACCGACCGTGGAAGCACGTAAGCTTCGTGGACCTGGAAGGGCACCGCGACACGCCGGAGGTGGCTTCCACACTCGAGGAGATCGGGGCGCGCACCCTGTTCCTCAAGATCCTGGGCTCGTATCCCTCGGGATAAAGGAGAGCGCATGTCCACGCAGTGGGAATCCCTGGCCAACGAGCACATCCTGGGGATCGCGCCCTATGAACCCGGCAAGCCCATCGAGGAGCTGGAGCGCGAGCTGGGGGTCAGCAACGCCATCAAGCTGGCGTCGAACGAGAACCCCTTGCCACCCTCCGACCGGGTGCAGCGGGCGGTTGCCGCCGCGCTGAGCACCCTCAACCGCTATCCCGATGGCAGCGCCTTCTATCTGCGGCAGGCCCTGGCCAAGAAGCACGACGTCACCGCCGAGCAGGTGATCCTCGGCAACGGTTCCAACGAGCTCCTCGAGCTGCTCGTCCGCACGTTCCTCAAGCCGGGGGACGAAGCGGTGGTCCCGCACCCCTCGTTCGTCGTCTACCCCATGATCGTGCAGGCGGCCGGTGGGATCCGGGTGATGGTCATGCTCAAGGACTACCGGCTCGACCTCGAGGCCATGGCCCGGGCCATCACGCCGTTGACGAAGATGATCTTCATCGCCAACCCCAACAACCCCACGGCGACCATCGTCACCGCCGACGAGGTCGAGCAGTTCATGGAACGGGTGCCCGAGCGGGCGATCGTCGTGTTCGACGAGGCCTACTACGAGTTCGCCCAGGGGCCCGACTTCCCCGAGACGATGGCCTACGTGAAGGACGGCCGCAAGGTCATCGTGCTCCGGACGTTCTCCAAGGCCAACAGCCTGGCCGGGCTCCGGGTCGGCTACGCCATCGCCGACGCCGATGCCACCGCGTTGATGAACCGCATCCGCCAACCCTTCAACGTGAACTCGATGGCTCAGGTGGCGGCGCTGGCCGCGCTGGAGGACGAGCCCCACGTGCTGGAGTGCGTCCGGATGATCGAGGCCGGGCGGCATTTCCTCTATGACGAGTTCAAGGCGCTCGGTCTCCGGTACGTCCCCTCCCGGGCCAACTTCATCCTGGTCGACGTCGGGCACAATGCGTCGGACATCTACCAGCAGCTCCTCAAGCACGGCGTGATCGTGCGGCCGATGACCTCCTTCGGCATGGAGAGCACGCTACGGCTCACGGTGGGCACCCCGGAGGAAAACCGCCGCCTGGCCAAGGCGCTCCGCACCGTGCTCGGAAAGAAGGCCTAGTGCTGCAGCGGCTGGCCGTCCTTGGCGTGGGGCTCCTGGGCGGATCGGTGGCCAAGGCGGCGCGCGCTCACGGACTGGCCGGCGAAATCGTCGGCATCGGGCGCGACGCGAATCGTCTCGAGCCCGCGCTGCGTGACGGCACGCTGGACCGGGCCACCACCGACGTCGCCGGTGGTGTCAGCGGCGCCGACTTCGTCGTGCTGGCGACCCCGGTCGGCGCCATCGAGCGGCTGCTGGAGACGGCGTGGCCCGCTCTGGCGCCGGAGGCCGTCGTCACCGACGTGGGCTCGACCAAGCAGGCGATCGTCAACGCCGCCCTCCGCCTGGCCGCCTCCCGGCCGCGGCGATTCGTGGGCAGCCACCCGATGGCCGGCTCCGAGCAGAGCGGCTATGGCGTGGCCCGTGCCGACCTCTTCCGTGGGGCCACCGTCATCGTGACGCCGACCGACGCCAGCGCGCCACCTACGGTGAAGGCGGTGACCGCGTTCTGGGAGGCCCTCGGCGCCGGCCGCATCCTCGCCCTGGACCCGGAGACGCACGACCGTCTGGTGGCGGCCGTCAGCCATCTGCCCCACCTCGTGGCCTGCGCGCTGGTGGACGGCGTGGAGCGCGTCGACCCGGCGGCCTTCGACGTCGCCGCCCGCGGCTTTCGCGACACCACGCGCATCGCGGCGGCCGATCCTGCAGTCTGGGAAGAAATTTTTTTGGGCAACCGGCTGGCCCTCGGGGCCAGCCTGCGCGAGTTCCTGAGATCGCTCGCCGAGCTGTCCCGCCTGGTCGAGACGGGCGACGGCCCGGCCCTCCGCGCAGCGCTCGCGCGCATCCAGCAGCGGCGCGAGGCGCTCCGGTGAGGCTGCGCGTTCAGCCAGCGCGCCGGTTGAACGGCCGGGTCGAGGTGCCCGGCGACAAGTCCATCTCCCATCGGGCCGTCCTGCTGGGGGCGTTGGCCGACGGGGTGACCGAGATCCGAGGGGTGCTGGAGGCCGAGGACTGCCTGCGCACGCTGGCCGCCGTCGAGGCGCTGGGTGTGGAGGCCACGCGCAAGGGGCCGGGCGAGTACCGCATCGCGGGCACCGGCCTCGGCGGGTGGCAAGAGCCATCGGACATCATCGACTGCGGCAACTCCGGGACGACGGCGCGCCTGCTGATGGGCGCGCTGGCCGGCCATCCCTTCTGGACGATGCTGACCGGCGACGAGTCTCTCCGGCGGCGACCCATGGCCCGGGTCGCCGAGCCGCTGAGACGCATGGGCGCGACCGTTGTGGGACGCGCCGACGGCGGACGGTTGCCTCTCGCCGTGCGCGGGACGGAACGGGTGCGCGCGCTGGCCTACGAGCTGCCGGTGGCCTCGGCCCAGGTCAAGTCGGCGGTGTTGCTGGCCGCCCTTTACGCGGACGACGAGGTGTCGGTCACCGAGCCCGCTCAGTCGCGCGACCATTCCGAGCGCATGCTGCGCCTGTTCGGAGCCCGGGTCGTGACCCGCGGCCTCACGACCACGCTCGAGCCGGGGCCGCTGCGGGCGACGTCTCTCGTCGTCCCCGGTGATATCTCGTCGGCCGCGTTTCTGCTCGTCGCCGGCCTGGTCGTGCCGGAGGCCAGCGTCACGGTGGCCGAGGTCGGGCTCAATCCCACGCGCACGGGCGTGCTCGAGGCCCTGGCGGCCATGGGAGCCCGCCTGGAGATCGCCCCGGCCGGGGACGCCGGCGGCGGCGAGCCGAGCGGTGCCGTCACCGCGACCGTTACCGAGCTGCGGGGTACCACCGTGGGCGGTGCGCTCGTGCCCCGGCTCGTCGACGAGGTTGCCATCCTGGCCGTGGCCGCGACACTGGCTCGGGGACGGACGGAGATCCGCGATGCCGCCGAGCTGCGCGTGAAGGAGTCGGACCGGCTGGCCGCGCTGGCCCGCGAGCTCGGGGCCATGGGCGCACGCGTCGAGGAGCGTCCCGACGGGCTGGTGATCCAGGGCCCGACCCGGCTCCGCGGCGCGCGGGTGCGGAGCGGCGGCGATCACCGCATCGCGATGGCGCTGGCCGTGGCCGGGTTGGTCGCCGAGGGCGAGACGGTGATCGAGGACACCGCGTGTGTCGCCACGTCGTTCCCCCGGTTCGCCGCCACCATCAACGCGCTGGCCGGTGGCGAGCTCATCACGGTGGAGCCGTGAGGCGAAAGGAAAAGGCCGAGGCCTGGATCGGTTCGAGCGGCGGCCTAGCCGCCGCACTCGAAATTCCGGGGGGAGGTATCGGAAGGGGGGCAGAGCCCCCCTCCGAGGAAAACGCGCTGGCCGGCGGCGAGGTCGTGACGGTGGAATCATGAGGCGAAAGGAAAAGGCCGAGGCCTGGATCGGTTTGAGCGGCGGCTTTGCCGCCGCACTCGAAATTCCGGGGGGAGGTATCGGAAGGGGGGCAGAGCCCCCCTCCGAGGAAAACGCGCTGGCCGGTGGCGAGCTCGTGACGGCCGAGCCATGAGATGAAAGCTACGGGTCGAAGCCTGGACGGTGGAGCCATGAGGCGAGGAAGAGGGCCGGGGACTCGATCGGGTCGAGCGGCGGCTTCGCCGCCGCAATCGATGTCCCGGGGGGAGGTATCGGAAGGGGGGCAGAGCCCCCCTCCGAGGAAGGTGATCACCATTGATGGACCAGCCGGCGCGGGCAAGACCACCGTGGCCCGTCGGCTCGCGGGGCGCCTGGGCTTCCGCCTCCTGGACACCGGCGCCATGTACCGCGCGCTGGCCTGGAGCGTGCTGCAGGGTGGCCTCGAGGCCGAAGACACCCCGGAGCTGCGGCGCCACCTCGACGATATCGAGGTGGAGCTGCGCGACGACCGCGTTTTCGTGGATGGGCGGGAGGTCACGGCCGAGATCCGTCGCCCGGAGGTGGATCGTCTCACGTCCGCACTCACCACGCTGGAGCCGGTTCGGGCGAAGATCACCCCGCTGCAGCGCCGCCTGGCGAAGTCCGGCGGCGTCATCCTGGAGGGGCGGGACACCGGCACGGTGGTGTGCCCGAACGCGGAGGTGAAGTTTTACCTCGACGCGTCGCTGGACGAGCGGGCCCGGCGCCGGCAGGCCGAGTTCCGCGCCCGCGGGCTGCCGGCGGACGTCGAAGCGGTGCGGGACGAGATCCGAGCGCGGGACGCCCAGGACACGACGCGGGCGCTGGCCCCGCTGAGGAAGGCCGACGACGCCATCGTCATCGACACGACGGCGCTGAGCGTGGACGAGGTGGTAGAGCGGATGGTCCGCGCCATCGAGCAGCGATGCTGTACACGGTCCTGAAGGCGTTGGCCTTCGCCGTGATGCGCGTGTCCTGGCGGCTGGAAGGACGCGGGGTCGATCGGGTGCCGGGCACCGGACCTGTCTTGCTCGTGGCCAATCACTCGAGCCTGCTCGATCCGCCCCTGATCGCCGGCATCACCCGGCGGCCGGTCTCGTTCCTGGCCAAGGCCGAGCTGTTCCGAATCCCGCTCTTCGGGCGGCTCATCTGGGCGCTGAACGCCCGTCCGGTGCGGCGGGAAGGGGGCGACCCGGCGGCGCTGCGCACGGCCCTGCGCGTGCTGGAAAATGGCGGCATACTGCTGGTGTTTCCCGAGGGCACCCGCGGCCAGGAGGGAGTGCTCCGCCCGGGCAAGCCGGGCGCCGGGATGCTGGCCATTCTCAGCGGGGCCCCGGTGGTGCCCGTGTATGTCAGCGGCAGCGGGCGGGCCTGGCCACGCGGCCATCGGCTGCCGAGGCCGGCGAAGGTCACGGTGACGTTCGGTCCACCGCTCACCTTCGATGGCCGGAACGGGGGGAAGAGAAAGGAGTCGTATGAGGCCGCCAGTCAGGCGATGATGGCGGCCATCGCGCGCCTCAAGGACGCCGAGGGCCCAGCCGGGCCCGGGTCGGCGTCGCCGCGTGAACGTCGGGCCGTCGGCGAGGTGGGTGTGGGAGGAGCTTCGACCTCGCCCAAATCCAGTGATGGGAGGAGCGGGCAGTATGGAGAAGGATGACCGGCACAGAGTCCTCGGCGGCCAGGGAAAGGAGGCATCCACCGGCCCAGCCGAGGAGCCGATGGACGAGTGGTACCGCACGACCGGCATCACCGAGTTCGAGGAGGGCGAGGTGGTGCGGGGCCGGGTGGTCCATGTCAGCCCCACCGAGATCCTGATCGACGTCGGCTACAAGAGCGAAGGGGCCATCCCCATCGAGGAGTTCCACCGGGCGGGGCAACTGCCCAAGGTGGGCGACGAGTTGGATGTCTACCTGGAGGCCAAGGAGGACGCCGAGGGGCTCATCGTCCTCTCCAAGGAGAAGGCCGACAAGATCAAGGTGTGGGACGTGATCACCCAGGCCTACGACAAGGGCACGCCGGTCGAGGGGCGGGTGGTCGAGGTCGTCAAGGGCGGGCTCGCCGTCGACGTGGGCGTCAAGGCCTTCCTGCCCGGGTCCCAGGTGGACCTGCGGCCGGTGAAGAACCTGGGCGCGATGGTGGGCCAGACCATCCGGGCCAAGGTCATCAAGCTCAATCGCCGGCGCGGTAACGTCGTGCTCTCGCGGCGGACCGTCCTGGAGGAGGAGCGTGAGGAGAAGAAGCGGCACACCCTGGAGGTGCTCCATGAGGGCCTGGTGCTCACCGGGACGGTGAAGAACATCACCGACTACGGGGCCTTCATCGACCTGGGCGGCATCGACGGCCTCCTCCACGTCACCGACATGAGCTGGGGGCGCGTCGGTCATCCCTCCGAGATCTTTCAAGTCGGTGATCAGGTCGAAGTCGTCGTCCTGCACTTCGACCGCGAGACGGGGCGCGTGTCGCTGGGCTACAAACAGAAGTCCTCCGATCCCTGGGAGCAGGTCGAGCAGAAGTACCCGCCGGGCAGCAAGGGCCAGGGCCGGGTGGTGAGCCTCACCAACTACGGAGCCTTCATCGAGCTGGAACCCGGCGTCGAGGGGCTCGTACACGTGTCGGAGATGTCGTGGACCCGGCGGGTCCGCCACCCGTCGAAGATCGTCAACGTCGGCGACGAGGTCGAGGTGGTCGTGCTCGAGGTCAACCGGGCGGGCAAGCGGATCTCGCTGGGGATGAAGCAGGTCGAGCCCGATCCCTGGCAGACGATCGACGAACGCTACAAGCCGGGCGAGCGCGTGGTGGGCCGGGTGCGCAACCTGACGGACTTCGGCGCGTTCATCGAGCTGGAACCGGGGGTGGACGGCCTGCTCCACATCTCCGACATGTCCTGGACGCGCTCGGTCGGGCATCCCTCGGAGATCGTCAAGAAGGGCCAGGAGATCGAGACCCAGATTCTCACCATCGACAAGGAGAACAAGCGCATCTCGCTGGGCTTCAAGCAGATCCAGCCCGATCCCTGGGCTACCGTGGCCCAGCGCTATCCGATGGGTTCGCGGGTCACCGGTAAGGTGGTGCGGCTCACGGACTTCGGCGCCTTCGTGGAGCTGGAGCCCGGGGTGGACGGCCTGCTCCACATCTCGCAGATGTCGAACCGGCCCATCAGCCGGCCCGACGAGATCGTCAACGCGGGCGATGAGCTCACGCTGCTCGTCATCCGGGTCGACCCGCACGAGCGGCGGATCGGGCTGAGCCTCAAGGAGCTGGCCCACGCCGTGGAGCTGAGCCGGGAGACGGAGGAGGGGCGTGGCGGTCGCCGCGGCAAGCGACGGCGCGACGACTATTACGACGACGAGGAGTAGCGGCTGACGTGGCGCGGCGGCTGACCGTGGTGGCCGTCACGCTGGCGCTGTGGGCCGGCGTGGTGGCACTGTTCGTGGTCGTGGTGTCGGCGGTGCTTCATGGCCCCGAGGGCGGCGGTGTGGGCTTCGGGCCGCGCGTGGCCGTCGTCGAGCTGGAAGGCGTCATCCTCGACGTCGATGAGCTGCTGAAGGATCTCAAGGGCTACCGCGACAATCCGCTGGTCCGCGCGGTGGTGATCCGGATCAACAGTCCGGGTGGGGTGGTCGGCCCGACCCAGGAGCTGCACGACGCGCTCCAACGCCTCCGCCAGGCCCGCAAGCCGGTGGTGGCCTCGCTGGGCGCGGTGGCCGCCTCGGGCGGATACTACGTGGCCGTGGCCGCCGATCAGATCTACGCCAACCCCGGCACGCTCACGGGCTCCATCGGCGTCATCATGCAGATGGCCAACCTCGAGCACCTCATGAAAAAGGTCGGCGTGGATTACGTCGTCGTCAAGGCCGGGCAGTTCAAAGACCTCGGCAACGTCTCGCGGCCGATGTCCCGCGAGGAGCGCCGGGTGCTGCAGGCGCTGCTCGACGACGTCCACGGACAGTTCATCGGCGCCGTCGCCGCCGGCCGCGGGCTCGACCGCGCCGAGGTGGTCCGGTTCGCCGATGGCCGCGTCTTCTCCGGGTCTCAGGCCAAGGATCTCAGAATGGTCGATCAGCTCGGCGGGCTGGAGGAAGCGATCGAGGGAGCGGCACGGTTGGCCAACCTGCCGCTGCCGCCGAGCGTGATCCCACCGCGGCGGCGCTTCTCCATCATGGAGCTGCTCCTGAACCAGGTCGGCCTGGTGGGAAGCCGGGTCCTGGCCCCGTCGCTGCCCGTGTTCAAGACGCCATTGTATCTGATGGACTGACAGGCAGACGGGAGCGCGAAGCTCGAGTGATTTCGATGGGAGTCTAGGCTAAGCTAGCCAAAGCATGGCTATTCAGGGAGGATCATCGTGAGGGCCCTGATGGCGGACGGCGTCTAACTGCCTGTGTAGGTTGACATTCTCGTTTGGGACGTGCTAGGTTCACGCCGAGCATCGTGGACCAGTCTTCGACGCCGGTTAGGGAGTGGACGATGACCAAAGCCGAGCTGATCGACGAGGTCTCCAAGGTCGCCAACCTCACCAAGAAGGAGACCGAGACGATCGTCAACACGGTCTTCGAGAACATCACCGAGGCTCTCGTCAAGGGCGACAAAGTCGAGCTGCGGGGGTTCGGCAGCTTCCGGATCCGCCACCGCCAGTCCCGGAAGGGTCGCAACCCCAAGACCGGCAGCAGCGTCGACGTGCCCGACAAGCGGGTGCCCTTCTTCAAGGTCGGCAAGCGACTGCGCGAGCTCGTCAACACGTGAGGCCGCTGCCGGCGGCGTGAAGCGCCTGTGGGCGCCCTGGCGCATGGCCTACGTTGGCGGCGCGACGGCGGCGGGTTGCATCTTCTGCGCCGCGCTCTCGGGTGGCGATGACCGCAAGCATCTCGTCGTCCACCGTGCGCCTCACGCGTTCCTGATTCTCAACGCCTATCCCTACACACCCGGCCACGTCATGGCCGTCGTCAACCGCCACGTGGGCACGGTGGCCGACGCCTCGGACACCGAGCTGGTCGAGGCCATGCGCCTGATCGGCGTGGCCACCGCCGCGCTCCGCGCCGAGTACCACGCCCAGGGCTTCAACATCGGGATCAACCAGGGACGGGTGGCCGGCGCGGGGGTGGAGGATCACCTGCACCTGCACGTGGTCCCGCGCTGGTCGGGGGACGTCAACTTCATGCCCGTGCTGGGCGAGGTCCGCGTGCTGCCCGAGAGCCTCGATGCGACCTGGGAGCGTTTGCGGAGCCAGTTCGGTGGCTGAGCCGCCCGCCGCCCTGACGCCGATGATGCGGCAGTACCGGGAGCTCAAGCGCCGATACCCCGACTATCTCCTGCTGTTCCGCCTCGGGGACTTCTACGAGCTCTTCTTCGAGGACGCCGAGCGCGGCGCGCGCCTGCTCCAGATCACGCTCACCGCCCGGCAGGGCGCACCCATGGCGGGCATCCCGCACCATGCCGCCGAGACCTACCTGGCCCGCCTCGTGGCCGCCGGCTGCAAGATCGCGCTCTCCGAGCAGATGGAAGCCCCGGGTCGGGGCAAGAAGCTGCTGCGCCGCGAGGTCGTGCGTCTCATCACGCCCGGCACGATTACTGACACCGCGTATCTCAAGGGGGCCGCCAACAACTTCCTGCTGGCCGTGGCCCGGCTGCGCGCGGCGACGGGCATCGCGCTGCTCGACGTCTCCACTGGCGAGTTCTGGGCGGGGGAAGACGCGGGAGGCGCCGCCGTGCTCGACGCGGCCCTGCTGCGTCGCCCCGCAGAGATCCTCGTCCCCGCGCCGCTCGGGGAAGCGCCCGAGCTCCTGCACCGGCTTCAGGCAACGGGCGCCACGCTAACCTTCTGGGATCCGGAACCGTTCGCCCCCCGGCGCGCCGCCGCCGACCTCGCCCGACACTTCAACGTTCCCTCGCTCGCCGCCTTCGGGTTGGCCGACCTCACCATCGGGCTCGGGGCTGCCGGCGGCGCGCTCGACTACGTGCGGGCGACCCAGGGCGAGCGCCTCACTCACCTGAGCCGACTGCAGCGTCTGGCCGCCGACGAGGCCATGGCCCTCGACCAGACGGCGATGGAGACGCTCGAGCTGATCGAGGCCCGCGATGGCAACCCGCGGGCGAGCCTCCTCGGCGTCGTCGACGAGACGGCGACGCCTATGGGCGCGCGCCTGCTCAGACAGTGGCTGCTTCGGCCGCTCACCGACCCCGCCGTCATCGCCGAGCGTCAGGAGGCGGTCGAGGGCTTCGTGGCCGCGCCGGCCGGTCGCGCCCAGCTCCGCGCGCTTCTCAAGCGCGTGGGAGACCTGGAGCGGCTGACCAGCCGGGCCGCCCTCAGCGTGGCCCACGCTCGCGATCTCGTCGGGCTGCGAGCAGGCCTGCAGCCGCTGGAGGCGATCCACGTCGCGGTCGCCGATCTTCCGGCTCGCATGATCGTCGCGGCCGCCGAGGAGCTGGCGCCGCTCGGCGATCTCCGGGGGCTGCTGGCCGACGCGCTGATGGACGAGCCGCCGCTGACGCTGCACGAGGGGGGTCTGATCCGTGAGAGCTGGAGGGAGGCCCTGACCGCGATCGTCGAGGACGTCCGCGAAGCCCGTCAGTGGATCGCCGGCCTGGAGGAGCGCGAGCGAGCGCGGACGGGAATCCCGAGCCTGCGGGTGCGCTTCAACCGCGTGTTCGGCTACGGGATCGAAGTCACGCACGCCCAGACCGGGCGCGTGCCGCCCGACTACATCCGGCGCCAGACCCTGACCGGCGCCGAGCGCTATGTCACCGCCGAGCTCAAGGAGTACGAGGCGAAAGTGCTGGGCGCCGAGGAGCGTCGACGACGGCTGGAATACGAGCTGTTCGAAGACGTCCGGCGGCGCGTGGCCGCACGCGCCGGCGATCTGCTGGCGACGGCGCGCGCGCTGGCCCGGCTCGACGTCCTGGCCGCGCTGGCCGAGGTTGCCCACACGCGCGGCTGGACGCGGCCGCGGGTGGACCGCGGAGACAGCCTCGCGATCACCGACGGTCGCCATCCGGTGCTGGAGTCCCGCAGCGGTGAGCCGGTGACGCCCAACGATGTGGCCCTCGGCGCCGACACGCGCATCGTGATCCTCACCGGGCCCAACATGTCAGGGAAGTCCGTCTACCTCCGCCAGACGGGCCACATCGTGGTCCTCGCCCAGATCGGCGCGTTCGTCCCCGCCCGGGAGGCGACCATCGGCGTGGTGGACCGCCTCTTCACGCGGGTGGGCGCGCAGGACAATCTGGCCCGCGGCCAGAGCACGTTCCTGGTGGAAATGGTGGAGACGGCCAACATCCTGAACAACGTCGGCGCCCACAGTCTCGTGCTCCTCGACGAGGTGGGGCGGGGGACCTCCACCTTCGACGGCCTGGCCATCGCCTGGGCGGTCGTGGAGGCGCTCCAGGAGCGGAGCGGGGCCAAGGTGCTCTTCGCCACCCACTTCCACGAGCTCACGCAGCTCGGCGACCGCCTGCCCGGGGTCCGCAACTTCCACGTGGCCGTGCGGGAGTGGAACGACGAGATCATCTTCCTGCACAAGGTGCGACCGGGTGGGACCGACCGCAGCTACGGTATTCAGGTCGCGCGCCTGGCCGGCCTGCCCGAACCGGTGATCGCGCGCGCCAAGACGCTGCTCGCCGAGCTGGAGGCGGCGGGTCAGCGCCGGGCCGATGCGCGAGAGGCCAGCCAGCTCGGTCTCTTCACGCCGGCGCGCGATCCTGTCCTGGAGGAGCTGACGCGGCTGGACCTCGCCCACGTCACGCCGATCGAGGCGCTCAACCTGCTCGCCAAGTGGCAAAAGCGATTCAGCCCATGAGCCGGATCAAGAGGCTCCCGGATCATCTGGTGAACAAGATCGCGGCCGGCGAGGTGGTGGAGCGCCCGGCGTCGGTTCGTTCGGAGGGGGCCTCGACGGCCCCCTCCGAGACCTCCCCCAGGCAGGATTGCGCGGGCCAAGCCCGCGCTCGAACCACGACACGAGAATGCGCCAGCCCATGAGCCGGATCAGAAGGCTGCCGGATCATCTCGTCAACAAGATTGCCGCCGGCGAGGTGGTGGAGCGTCCGGCGTCGGTGGTGAAGGAACTGGTCGAGAACGCGCTGGACGCGGGCGCCCGGACCGTCAGCGTCGACCTCCGTGACGGGGGCGCCGCCCTGGTGCGGGTCGTCGACGACGGCTGCGGCATGACGCCGGAAGAGCTGGTGCTGGCGCTGGAGCGCCATGCGACGTCCAAGCTCGCCCGCGACGAGGACCTGGATGCCATCGGCACCCTCGGGTTCCGCGGCGAGGCGCTGCCTGCCATCTGCGCGGTGTCTCGCTTCACGATCGTGAGCCGGGCCGGCGACGCCGCCGAGGGGCTGCGGGTAAGCGGCGGGGGCGGCACCGTCGATCAGCGCCTCTGCGTCCCGGCCCAGATGGGGACCAGCGTGGAGGTGAGCGATCTCTTCTACAACACCCCGGCGCGCCTCAAGTTCTTGAAGACGTTCTCCACCGAGTTGGCCGCCTGCCTGCGGGTGCTCACCCAGGTGGCGGTCGCTCAGCCCGGCGTGCAGCTCCGGGCCACTCACGGCGGGCGCGCGGTGCTCACGGCGCCGACGGCCGGGGACCTGCGCACGCGGGTCGGCGCACTGTGGGGCTGGAATGTCGCCGCCCGCCTGCTCGATGTCCACCGGGTGGAGCACGGCGTCGGCGTGCGCGGTGTGGCAGCGCCGCCGGACCTCACGCGAGGCGGACGCGACGACGTGATCATCGTGGTCAACGGGCGTCCGGTCCGCGACGCGGCGTTGATGCAGGCGGTGCTGGAGGCCTACCGGCCGCTGCTGCCTCGGGACCGCTTCCCCCTGGCGGCCCTGACCATCGAGCTGCCGCTGGCCGACGTCGACGTCAACGTTCACCCGACGAAGGCCTGGGTGCGCTTCCGGCATCCTCGCCTCGTCCAGGAGATGGTGGTCGCCGCGCTGGGCGAGGCCCTGCGCCGGACGGCAGTCGTACCGGCAGTGACGACGATGCCGGCCGGTGCAGAGGCCGAGGCGCTCGGCGCCGTCACGACCGGTGATCAGGGCGGGCTCTTCGCGGAGGCGGCGCGGGGCTATCAGCACGCCGATTTCGGCCACGTCCTGGGTCAGGTGCAGGACACGTTCATCGTGACCGCCTCGGAGAGCGAGGTCTTCTTCGTCGACCAGCACGCCGCCCACGAGCGCGTGATCTTCGAGCGCCTGGAGGCTCAGCTCGCCGCCGGCGCTCCACCGTCTCAGACGCTGCTGTTCGCCGAGCCGCTCTCCCTGGGGCCGGCCGCCCGGACCGTCCTCGAACGCGCGCGGGGGCCCCTCGAGCGCCTGGGCTTCGCCTTCGAGGGATTCGGAGGCGACACGATCGTGCTGCGCGCGGTGCCCAGTGTCCTCGAGGGCGATGAGCCGCGCCGGCTGGTCGAGGCGGCGGTGGAGGAGCTCACGGCCGCCAAACCGGGAGAGCCGGTGCTGGATCGGACGCTCGCCTTCGTCGCCTGCCGCGCGGCCATCAAGGCTCCGGCACCGCTCGAGCGCGAGGAGATGGCGCGGTTGGTCGCCGAGCTGGGCGCCACCACGCGACCGTATTTCTGTCCCCACGGGCGCCCCACCATGAGTCGCATCGCCATCGCCGACGTCCGGCGGGAGGTGCGCCGGGTCTGGTAGAGTTGGGATGGTAGCGGATGAAGCGTCCTCTCCTCGTCATCGCGGGCCCCACCGGCGTGGGCAAGACGGCCACGGCGGTCGCGCTGGCCAAGCGGGTGCCGCTCGAGGTCATCAGCGCCGACTCCCGGCAGGTCTACCGCGGCATGGACGTCGCCACGGGAAAGCCCACGGCGGGCGAGCGTCGTGCGGTGGCCCACCATCTGATCGACGTCGTGGATCCCGACGAGCGATACCATGCCGCCCGTTTCCGCAGCGACGCCGCCACGCTGGTGGCCGCCATCCATGGCCGGGGCCGGCTGCCCGCCGTCGTCGGTGGTACCGGGTTGTACATCCGTGCGCTGCTGCGGGGTCTCGACCCGGCACCCCCGGCCGACCCGGTGTTCCGCCACGACATGACCGCGCTGGCGGCGCGCGAGGGGCCGGCCGCGCTGCACGCGCGGCTCAGCCGGCAGGCGCCCTCGCTGGCCCACCGCCTGCATCCGAACGATACGGTGCGGCTCATTCGCGCGCTGGAGCGTCTGCGGGCTGGGGGCGGGGTGGCGACCCAGCACGAACGCTGGCGCGAGGCGCGCTCGCGGGAGTATGACGTCGTCTCCGTCGGTCTGACGATGGAGCGGAGCGGGCTCCGACGCCGTCTCGCCGACCGCGCCGCCGCCATGGTCGCGGCCGGCCTCGCCGACGAGGTGTACCATCTCCTCGCCCGCGGCTATGACACCGAACTGCCCTCGATGCAGGGCATCGGCTACCGCGAGTTCGTGCAGGTCGCGCGGGGGACCCTGAGCGCGGAGCAGGCGCTCAGGCTCATGCAGCGCGAGACGATGCGCTACGCCAAGCGACAGTGGACGTGGTTCGCGCGAGAGCCCGACGTGCAATGGCTCGACATCGACCTGGCCGGCGGGCCGGAGGGTGCCGCGGCCGTCGTCGAGCGGCGGCTGCGTGAGGGAGGTTTCCTCGAGTGAGAAACGGCCGCGCCGGCGGCAACGGGCCGCGGGTTGGCCGCCACGAGCGGGCGGTGATCGCGGCAGTCCGGCTGCCGTCGCAGCGGCGCTGGGAGGTCGAGGACTCGCTGGACGAGCTGGCCCGGCTGACCGCCGCGGCCGGCGCCACCGTGGTCCACCGGGTGCTGCAGGAGCGGACGGCGCCCACCCCCGCGCTCTACTTCGGCCGCGGGAAGGTCGCCGAAATCGCCGAGGCGGCGCGGGCGACCGGCGCCGATCTCATGATCTGCGACGACGCGCTCACGCCGGTGCAGGAGCGCAACATCTCCGGGGAGCTCGGCATCAAGGTCATCGACCGGACGGCGCTGATCCTCGACATCTTCGCCCAGCGGGCCCGGACGAGCGAGGGCAAGCTCCAGGTTGAGCTGGCCCAGCTGACGTATTTGCTGCCGCGGCTGGTGGGGCAGTGGACGCACCTCGAGCGTCTGGGCGGCGGCATCGGCACCCGGGGGCCCGGCGAGACCCAGCTGGAGTCCGACCGGCGGGTGATTCGCCGGCGCGTGATGCAGATCCGCCGTGAGCTCGAGCATGTGCGCGTCCATCGCCGGGTCCAGCGCGAGGGGCGCCGGCGCCGCGGGTTCCCTGTCGTCGCCCTGGTCGGCTACACCAATGCGGGCAAGACCACGCTGCTGAACCGGCTGACGGGCGCGCGGCTGCTCGCCGCCGACCAGCTGTTCGTCACGCTCGATCCCGCGGCCCGCCTGGCCAACGGCGATGGCCACCAGCCGTTCATCCTCACCGACACCGTCGGCTTCATCCGCAAGCTACCCCACGAGGTGGTCGCGGCCTTTCGGGCCACCCTGGAGGAGCTGGCCGAGGCCGACGTGTTGCTCCACGTCGTGGACGCGAGCCACCCGGCGGTGGACGAGCACATGGCGGCCGTGGAAGCCCTCCTCGGCGAACTGGGGGTGAGCGAGCAGCCGCGGCTGCTCGCCCTCAACAAGATCGACCGTCTGGCCGCGCCCCAGGCCCTGGAACGGCTGGTCGAGGGCCGGAGCGGTGTGCCCGTCTCGGCGACGACCGGCGAAGGGCTCGCCGCGCTGCGCGCGGCCATCGAGACGACAGTGCGCGCGGCGGCCGGCGCGGTCATCTTGAGAATCCCGCACAGCGCGGGGGCGGCGCTCGCCCTCTGCTACGCCCGCGGCCGCGTGCTCACCCGGGCCGACGAGGCCGAGCACGTGCGGCTCACCGTCGAGCTGCCGGCCGCGGTGCACGACGCCCTGGCTCCCTACCGGGTCTAGCGGGTACACTGAGCGCTCCGATGGGCCTGGCCAACTCGCTGACGATCTTGAGAATCGTCCTCATCCCGGTGTTCGTGACGCTGCTCGTCTACCGATGGTCGGGCTTGGCGCTGGTCGTCTTCGCAGTGGCGGCGGTCACGGATCTGCTCGACGGCTGGGTGGCTCGTCGCCAGGGGGTGGCTAGCCGGCTGGGCGCCTTCCTCGACCCCATGGCCGACAAGCTGCTGCTCACCGCCTCGTTCGTCACCCTCACATATCTCAAGGCGCTGCCCTTCTGGATCACTGCGGTGGTGCTGAGCCGGGACATCATTCTCATCGTGGGCGCGTTGCTCGTGCACATGGTCGGCGGGCGCATCGACCCGCAGCCGACCTGGGCGGGGAAGGCGGCGACGTTCTTTCAGATCCTGACGGTGCTGACGGCCCTCCTCAGCCGCGACTTCCATCTGCCCCTGGTCCCCATGCTCTTCGTCTGGTTGGCGGCGATCTTCACGGTGCTGTCGGGCTGCCAGTACCTGATCCAGGGCATGCGGTTCCTCAACACGCCTCACCCGGCCGAGCGTGACGACGATGAAGCCCCGCTGCTCCGCTGACGGCGAGCCCGAGGGCGTGGTCGTGGCCGCCGTGCGCCGGCGCTCGGCCGCCGCCGCCGCCGGCCTTCGGCCCGGAGACCGGGTCCTCGCCATCAACGGCCGCCCGCTTCGGGACGCCATCGACTTCCAGTTCTACAGCGCCGACGATCACCTTCGGCTCACGCTGGAGCGCGAGGGGGCGCCGGCGGCGCTGAAGGTGCGCCGGCGCGCTGCCGACCTCGGCGTCGAGCTCCGGCCGCCCCGGCCGCAAGAGATCGCCACGTGCGCCAACAAGTGCGTGTTCTGCTTCATCCACCAGAACCCGCGCGGGCTGCGGCGCAGCCTCTACGTCAAGGACGACGATTTCCGCCTGTCATTCCTGCACGGCAACTACATCACGCTCAGCGATCTCGACGAAGCCGCGCTGGGACGGATCGAGGAGCAGCGGCTGTCGCCGCTCTACGTCTCCGTCCACGCCACCGATCCGGCGCTTCGCCACCGGCTCCTGGGGCATCCCCGCCACCCGGCCGACATCCTGCCCCGCCTGCGCCGGCTGGCCCGGGCCGGCATTCGGATCCACGCTCAGATCGTCCTCTGCCCCGACCTGAACGACGGTCCGCATCTCGAGCGCACCGTGCTCGACCTGGCTCCGCTCCACCCGGCGGTGGCGACCATCGCCGTCGTCCCCGTCGGCCTCACCCGGCATCGCGAGCGCCTGCCGGCACTCCGGCCGCTCACGACACCCGAGGCGCGGACGCTGATCGACACGGTGGAGGGCTGGCAAGCACGCTTCCTGGCCGGGCTGGGCAGCCGCCTGGTCTTCCTCGCCGACGAGATCTATCTGCTCGCCGGCCGTCCGCTGCCGCCGGCCGCCGACTACGAAGGGTTCCCCGTCGCCGAAGACGGCATCGGCCTCGTCCGTCGCTTCGAGGACGACCTGGAGCGCGCGCTGGGGCGAGCGCGGCCGGCGGCCCGTCCCCGCACGGTGACGATCGTGAGCGGTGAGATGTACGGCGCGCGCCTCGAGCGGTGGCTGGCGCCGCTCGAGCCCGTGGGCCTGCGGGCCCGGGTCGCCGTCGTGCCCAACGACTTCTTCGGGCGCTCGATCGGCATCGCCGGCCTGCTCACCGGGCGGGACATCCAGCGCCACCTGGCGGCGCTGGCCGACCCGGGTAACGAGGTGCTCATCCCGGCGGTGGCCGTGCGCGAGACCGACGGCGTGTTCCTGGACGACCTCGCTCCGGCCGACCTCGCGCGTGATCTCGGGCTGCCTGTCCGCGTCGTCGAGCCCACCGCGCGGGCGCTGCTGCGAGCCCTGCGCGGGGCGTGAGCGGTTCGGCCGCGCTGGCCAGCGACATTGCGCGGCCGATCATCGCCATCGTCGGCCGCCCCAACGTCGGCAAGTCCTCACTCTTCAACCGGCTGATCGGGCGGCGGCGCGCCCTCGTCCGCGACGTGCCGGGCGTCACCCGCGATCGCCTCTACGGTCAGGTCGAGTTCGAGCGGTGGCGGGCGACGGCGGTGGACACCGGAGGCTTCGACCCGGGCTCGGTCGAGCCGCTGGTCGAGGGTGTGCGGCGCCAGATCCTGGTCGCCGTGGACGAAGCCGACCTGGTGTTGATGGTGGTGGACGCGTGGGACGGCGTCACCGCGCTCGACGAGGAGATCGCCCGCGTGCTCCGGCGCTCCGGGCGCCCCGTCGTGCTCATCGCCAACAAGGTCGATGCCGCCGGCCAGGAGCCGGCCCTCAGCGAGTTCTATCGCCTCGGCCTGGGCGAGCCCGTGGCCGTCTCTGCCGAGCACGGTCGCGGCGTGGCCGAGATGCTGGAGACGGTGCGGGCGCGCTGCCCGCGACCGGCGCCCGCGCCCGCGGCGAGCGCCGAGACACCGCATATCGCGGTCATCGGCCGGCCCAACGTCGGCAAGTCGTCGCTGGTCAACGCCATCATCGGGGCCGAGCGCGTCCTCGTGCATTCGGAGCCGGGCACGACCCGGGACGCGGTGGACACCACGCTCGTCTACAGGGACCGGCCCTACGTCCTCATCGACACTGCCGGCATCCGGCGCAAGGGGCGCGTCAGCGAGCCCCTCGAGAAGCTGGCGGTGGTGATGGCCCTCAAGAGTCTCGAGCGCTGCCAGGTGGCCCTGGTGATGCTGGACGCCTCGGAGGGGCTCACCGCGCAGGACGCCCACATCGCGGGCTACGCGGACGCCGCCGGGCGGGCCTCGGTGATCGTGGTCAACAAGTGGGACCTCGTCCCGCCGGGCATGGTGCGCAAAGCCGAGGTCGTGGACCAGATCCGTGACCGCTTGCCGTTCCTCGGCTACGCGCCGATCTGCTTCACCTCGGCCACGCGCGCCGAAGGCGTGGCCGAGCTCTTCGAGGCCATCGACACCGTGGCCGCCGAGGCGCGGCGGCGCGTGCCGGCTCCCGCCGTCACCGCGACGCTGCAGCAGGCGCTCGGCCGCCGGCCGATGTCCATCGCCGGCGTGCCGCTCACGATCCAGTCCGCGAACCAGGTGGCGACGGGGCCGCCGACGTTCGCGGTGCGCGTGAACAAGCCCGGCGAGATCCACTTCTCGTACGAGCGCTACCTGATCAACGCGCTCCGTCGGGCCTTCGCCTTCACCGGTTCGCCCATCCGGCTGTCCTTCCGCCGCGCGGTCGGTCCTCGCGGCCGCCGGCTTCGGCGGTGACGCTCCGCCGGCCGCGGTGGCGCCGGACGCGACTGACGGCCGCGATCGGCCTGGCTGTCGTCGGTGGCGGGCTCGTTTTGCTGGCCGTTCCCGCGTACCTCGGGTCCTACCTCGGCTGGCTGGGAACGCGGCCCGCCGTCGTGAGCCCCGTGGCGCCGCCGCCAGGAACGCCCGCGGTGGGTGGCCCGCTCACGATCCCGGTCGTCGATCCCGTGCCCGCGGCCTTGCCGGCGCCGGGCCCGCCCGCGCGGTGGCAGTTGCGCGAGTTCGCCGGCCAGGCCGTGGTCGAGAGCCTGCGGAGTGACGTCGGTCCGGCGCTCCGGCTGCGGAGCGAGGCCGCCTCGTTCGCGCTCTACCGCGGCGTGATCGTCGATCTGGACGAGCGGCCGATCCTCTCCTGGTCGTGGAAGGTGACCGTCCTGCCGTCAGGCGCCGACGGGCGGCAGCGGGAGACCGACGATCAGGCGGCTCAGGTCTACGTCGTGTTCCCTCGCTGGCCCGGGCTCGGCGCCAACAGCGACGTCATCGGCTACGTGTGGGACACGAGCGCGCCGGCCGGCACGCGCCTCACGAGCCCCAAGGCCGCCAACGTCCGCAGCATCGTCGTGGAGTCGGGACGGGCGGAGCTCGGGACCTGGCGTCAGTACCGGCGGAACGTGCGTGACGACTATGCCGCGCTCTTCGGCCGCCGGCCGCCGAGGGTGGGAGGGGTCGCGATCATGATCGACGCTGAGGACACCGGGGGTGCCGCCGAGGCCCTGCTGGGGGACCTCGAGTTTTCGGCTCGTGAAGGCACTGGAAATCCAACGGCTATGCTAAGATGTCGCGCATGGCGGACGACGAACACTACGATCACGAACGTCGCTCGGTTTTCTCAGCCATGTGGTTCCGTGTCCTGATCGTGGTCCTGGTGCTGGGCGTCGCGGCGGTTCTCGCCGTGCCCTACGTGCTGGATCTGGTGAGCCTGCCCTCGACGAAGCAGACGGCGTCGGTGAAGCCGTCGGTGCCCGCAGCGCCGCCGCCGACGGCGTCGCAGCCGGCAGGAGCGCCGTCCTCGGCGACGACTCCCAGTCAGCCAGCGCCCGGTCAACCCCCCCCTCCCGTCGAGACAGCCAAGCCGGAACCGGCCACGCCAGCGGAACCGGAGAAGACCGCCCCGGCCGCGGAGGAGGCCAAGCCGGTGGCCAAGGCCGTCGAGCCGGCCAGGCCGAAGATGGAGGCCAGGGCCAAGCCTGCGGTGACGAGGGCCGCGGCGGCACGAGGCCCGTACTGGGTGCAGGTCGGTGCCTTCCGGGACGCCGACGCGGCCAAGCGCGTGGCCGAGCGGCTGCGTGCCGACAACTACACGGTTCAGGAGTCGGCAAAGCCGGAGTCCACAGCGGCGCCCGTACCGGCACCCGCGCCCGCGTCCGGCCCCACCGATCGGTACAATGTGTTCGTGTCGGGCATCGCCCCGGCCGAGCTGGATTCCAAGCTCTCGGCCAAGGGGCTGACCGCCGAGTCGGTCGCGGGCGGGGTGGTGGTCAAGCCCAGCCTGCCCCTGCGTGACGCGGTGACCTTGTCGCGCGAGCTTGCCGGCGAGGGGCTCAGAGTCCAGGTGCGCCGGGCGGCGAGCGAGGCCTCGCCCTCGGCCGCGCCCTCGGCGGCGGTGAGCAGCGACGGGTTGCACCGCGTGCGCGTTGGAAGCTTCCCCGACCGGGCCTCGGCGATGGTCGTGCTCAAGGAGCTGGAGGCCAAGGGATACAAGCCCTTCCTGGCGCGGGGCACGCAGTGACCCACATGGCCTGGGTTCGCCAGAGCGTCGCTCCCGGGGGAGGTGAGCCGTCGCTGTGACCAAGAACGACCTGGTCAACTCCGTCGCCGCCCACGGGCTCTCGAAGCGGCACGCGGCGTCCGTCGTCGAGTCGGTGTTCGACATCATCTTCCGGTGCTTCGAAAAGGGCGAAGACGTCAAGATCGTCGGCTTCGGCCACTTCCGGATCCGGTCCAAAGCGTCGCGCCGGGGCCGCAATCCCCAGACGGGCGACAGCATCGAGATCACCGCCCGCAAGGTTCTGACCTTCAAGCCATCGAAGGGGCTCAAGCAACGGATCAACACCCACTCGGCGTGACGGTCGAGCCGGCGGAGAAGCTTTACTACCGCATCGGCGAGGTCGAGGGTATGACCGGCGTGCCCGCCTACGTCCTCCGGTACTGGGAATCCGAATTCAAGCTCCTTCGGCCCAAGAAGAACCCGGCCGGCCAGCGTATCTACCGCCGGCGCGAACTCGACCTGGTGATCCGCATCAAGACCCTCCTCTACGAGGAACGACTGACCCTGGAAGGCGCCAAGAAGCGTCTGCTCGCCGAGTCCCGCCGGGTCGACCAGCTCCAGCTCGGGCTAAAGGAGACCGCCTACGCCTCGACCCTCCGCCGCGTCCGCGACCGTCTGACCACGCTGCGGACGCGGCTGAGTCCTTGAAGCTTCCCCGACTTTCTGGGAGTATGGACGCCGGGCGGTCGGGGCGTGGCGCAGCCCGGTAGCGCACAGGACTGGGGGTCCTGGGGTCGCTGGTTCGAATCCAGTCGCCCCGACCATCTTCCCTCTCTGAATGGCCGTTCTACTGGTCACCAACGATGACGGCGTCCATGCGGCCGGCTTGGCCGCGCTGGCCGTCGCGCTGGAGGACCTCGGAGAGGTGTACGTCCTGGCCCCCGAGCGCGAGCAGAGTGCCTGCAGTCACGCGCTGACCCTGCACCGTCCGCTCCGCGTCGAGCGCCTGCGCGACCGCTGGTTCGCCGTCAACGGCACGCCGTCCGACTGCGTCAACCTGGCGGTCCTCGGCTTCCTGCCTGAACCGCCGGTCCTGATCGTCTCGGGTATCAATCACGGCTCGAACCTGGGCGATGACGTCACGTACTCGGGCACGGTGTCGGCGGCGATGGAAGGCATACTGCTGGGCGTGCCCTCGGTGGCCGTGTCGCTCGTGGGCGGGGTCGACTTCACTCAGGCGGCGGAGGTGGCCCGCCTGGTGGCCACGCGGGTCCTGGTAGAGCCGCTGCCGGCCAAGACCCTGCTCAACGTGAACGTTCCCCAGGGCGTACCGCGGGGCGTCCGGGCGACGCGGCTCGGGCACCGCGTGTACATGGGAAAGATCGTCGAACAGCGCGATCCACGCGGACGCACGCACTATTGGATCGGGGGCGGCGAGCCGCAGTGGGAGGCGCTCGAAGGCACGGACATGGGGGCGATTCACGAAGGTTGGGTCTCGGTGACGCCCGTGCACCTGGATCTCACCCACCACCGTGCGCTCGCCCAGATGGCCGACTGGTCGGGCGCGCTCACCGCCCAGCTCAAGCGGGCGCGCCCGGGGAAGGCCTAGCGTGGAGTGGGGCAGCCGCGAGCCCGAGCGCTACGAGCGGGATCGCGAGCGCATGGTGGAAGAGCAGCTCGTCCACCGCCGGATCACCGACGCGCGCGTGCTCGACGCCATGCGCCGGGTGCCCCGTCATCTCTTCCTGGAGGAAGCGCTGCGGGAGCGCGCCTACGGCGATCACCCGCTGCCCATCGGTGAGCAGCAGACGATCTCGCAGCCCTACATCGTCGCCCTCATGACCTCCCTGCTCGAGCTGGAGGGGCGCGAGAAGGTGCTGGAGATCGGCACGGGCTCCGGCTACCAGACGGCCGTCCTTGGGCTGCTGGCCCGCCGGGTGTGCTCGATCGAACGCGTGCCGGTGCTGGCCATGCGGGCCCGCGCCGTCCTGGAAGGGCTCGGCTACACGAACGTGTGGATCCGGATCGGCAACGGCACCCTGGGCTGGCCGGACGAGGCGCCGTTCGATAGGATCATCGTCACCGCCGGGGGGCCCGGCGTGCCGCCGCCGCTGTGGGAGCAGCTGGCGGTGGGTGGGCGTATGGTGCTACCTATCGGGGATGCCGCCAATCAGACGCTCACCCTCGTCGAGAACGTCGGGGGCACGATGCGGACGACGCCCCACGGCGACTGCATGTTCGTGAAGCTGGTGGGCAAGTATGCCTGGGAGACGTGAGCCTGTACAATAGGCGGGTCAGTCCGGGGCGTAGCGCAGCCTGGTAGCGCGCACGGTTCGGGACCGTGAAGTCGGAGGTTCAAATCCTCTCGCCCCGACCACATCTCGTGACCGCCGGCCGGTCGGCGCCTGACGGCCGGCTGGCGGTCATCGCCGTTCATCTCAGTCAGCCGTGAGCACACAGGGGGTCGCTGTCGAGATCGTCCTCGAGGGGCGCGTGCAGGGCGTGGGCTTTCGCAGCTACGCCCAGCACCGCGGCTCGGTGCTCGGTCTGGCCGGCTACGTGATGAACCTCAGGGACGGCCGCGTCCGCGTGCACGCCGAGGGCCCCCGCGAGCTGATCGAGGACCTGGCCCGGCACCTGGAGAAGGGGCCGCCCCTGGCCCGCGTGGAGCGGATCAGCCTCCGCTGGCTTCAGCCGACCGGCCGCTTCAGCGGGTTCGGTGTGCGCTATGCGGAGTTCGAGCCGTGACCGCGTGCGCCGTCCGGCACCGGCGGGTGTTGCAGAGCGCGGTGGTGGGCCTGAGCCTGTTGCTGGTCCCGGCGGCGCCACCGGCAGGGGCCGAGCCGAAGACGCCCGCGCGGACCCACGAGCACCTGCACCGCGTCAAACCCGGCGAGACCCTGAGCGCCATCGCCCAGCGGCATGGCGTCACCGTGGCCGCGCTGGTGGCGGCCAATCGCTTGCCCAGCGACAGCGTCGCGATCCGGGTCGGCCAGCGACTGGTGATTCCGCCGCCACTGCGGGTTGCCGACACGCCAACGGCCACACCAGCGCCCCGGCCGCGCCCGCGGGCGGTCGTCTTCGTGCCGCCGCCCAACCTCGTGCTTCGGCTGCCCGACTTCGGTGACCGGCTGCCGCTGTTCCTCTGGCCGGTGCAGGGGCCCGTGACGTCGGGCTTCGGGCTGCGCCGCAGCGGCTGGCACACGGGCATCGACATCAAGGCTGGCCGGGGCGCGCCCATCGCCGCCGCGGCGCCGGGCGTGGTCATCGCCAGTGGCTTTGAGCGCCGCTACGGCCAGGTCGTGAAGATCGAGCACGTCAACGGGTTCGTCACCGTGTATGCCCACAACGATCGAAACCTCGTCCGCGTCGGCGACCGGGTGCTGACCGGCCAGACCATTGCGGCGATCGGCCGCAGCGGGCGGGCCACCGCCTTTCACGTGCACTTCGAGATCCGCCACGAGGGACGCACCTATAACCCGCTCTACCTGTTGGCTTGGCCTCCCGCTCTCACAGTCGCCGACGAAGACGACACCGGCGACCACGCCGATCCCCATGATTGACGACGAGGACGTGCTGCCGGACGAGCCCCTCGACGTCCTCGTGGACGCGGTCGACGAGGACACGCGAGCGGAGACGCGCGAGACCAGCCGCTCGAATCTGGCTGTGTACCTGCGCGAGATCGCCCGCATCCCGCTGCTCTCGCGCGAGCAAGAGGTGGAGCTGGCCCGCCGGGCGCGTGCCGGCGACGAGGCGGCCAAGCAGAAGCTCATCGAGGCCAATCTCCGGTTCGTCGTTCAGGTGGCCCGCCGCTATCTGAGCCGCGGCCTGCCCCTGCCGGACCTCATCGAGGAGGGCAACCTCGGCCTCATTCGGGCCGTCGAGAAGTTCGAGCCCGACCGCGGCGTGCGCTTCGCGACCTACGCCGCCTGGTGGATCCGCCACGCCATCACTCGCGCACTGGCCAACCAGGCCCGCATGATCCGGCTGCCCGTGCACGTGGAGATGCTGCTGGGCCGCTACGTCAAGGAGCAGCAGCGGCTCACCCAGCTCCTGGGGCGGGCACCTACCGTGGCCGAGCTGGCCCAGGCGCTGGGCACGACGGAAGAGCAGGTGGAGGAGATGGAGGAGATCCGCCAGCCGGCGGTGTCGCTCGACGCCCCCCTCGGCGCCCAGGGGCAGGTGGCCGATCTGGTGGCCGACCCCACCGCCGACCCCACGGCCGCGCTGACCGCGCTCTTTCGGGAGCGCGCCGACCTCGTCTCCGTGCTGGACGACCTGGCCGCCAACGAGCGCCGCGTGCTCCGGCGGCGCTTCGGCCTGGAGGGCAACGAGCCGCAGACCCTCGAGGCCATCGGCCGCGAGCTTGGGCTGACCCGCGAGCGCGTGCGCCAGATCGAGGGCGCCGCGCTGCGCAAGCTGCGGGCGCTGCTGCGGGCCCGGGGCGTGGACCCCACCGACCTGTTCTGAGACGGCCTCGGGCCGGTGTACACTGAGTGTCGCTGCCTCGGCGTGCCCCCGTAGCTCAGGTGGATAGAGCAGCAGTTTCCTAAACTGCGTGCCGGGTGTTCGAATCACCCCGGGGGCACCATTCCTTATGCCAGGAAGCAGACCCCGGCTCGAGACCTGCCGTGAGGCCACGATCTCCCTCAGCCCTTGACCGACCCCGCCGTGAGCCCGGTGACGTAGTAGTCGAGGAAGAAGACGTACATCAGGACCACCGGCAGCGCGCCGACCACGGCGCCGGCCATGATGCCGCCCCAGTGGAAGACGTCGCCGCGGACCATCTCGGCGGCCACGCCGATCGTCACCGTCTTCACGACGCTGGCCGAGATGAAGGTGAGGGCGTAGAGGAACTCGTTCCAGGCCAGCGTGAACGCGAAGAGCATGGCGCAGACGATGCCGGGGACGGCCACCGGGAGCACGATGCGGAAGAGCACACCCAGCCGGCCGCAGCCGTCGACGAGCGCGCACTCCTCGATCTCCCGTGGGATCACCTTGAAGTAGCCGAGCAGGAGCCAGGTGCAGAAGGGAATCAGGAACGTGGGGTAGGTGAGAACCAGCGCCCAGAGGCTGTCGATCAACCCCAACCGGTTGACGACCTGGGTGAGCGGCAGGAACAGGAGCGTCGGCGGCACCAGGTAGGTGATGAACACGGCGATGCCGAAGCTCTGGCGACCGGGGAACCGCAGGCGGGCCAGGCCGTAGGCGGCGAGGATGCTGATGGCCACGGACGCGATCATCGCCACTGCGGAAACGACCAAGCTGTTGACCAGCCACCGCGCGAAGTTCGTCTTGAACAAGAGATGGTGGAAGTGGCCGAGGGAGACGCCATCGCGGATCCAGAACGGGACGGCCTGGAGATCGTAGAGCTCGCGGTCAGTCTTGAATGCCGTCAGCACCATGAAGTAGATGGGGAACAAGATGAAGAGCAGGAACGGAACCAACCCCAGATGATCGACCACGAACCAGCGGACGGCGCCCCCGCGCCGAACGCTAGGCACGGCCGTCCTCAGGCATGCCGGATCTCCTCCCGGTGCATGAGATGGAACTGAAGGGCGACGACGACCACCAGCACCGGGAACATGAACAGCGACACGGCCGCCCCCTTGCCCAGTTGCATGCTCTCGAAGGCCAGGGCGTGGGAGAGCGTGGCGAACAGGTGTGTGCTCTCCTGGGGGCCGCCCCGGGTGAGGACGTACACAATGTTGAAGTCGGCAAAGGTGAAGATCGTCGAGAAGAGGATGACCACGGCCAGGATGGGCTGGAGCAGGGGTAGGGTGACGTGCCAGAAGCGCCCCCAACGCCCGGCGCCGTCGGCCTCGGCGGCCTCGTAGAACTCCGGAGGGATGGCGGTCAGCCCGGCCAGGACGGTCACCGCGAAGAACGGTAGCCCGCGCCAGATGTTCACCACGATGACCGCCGCCATGGCCAGCGTCGGCGAGCCCAGCCAGTTCACCTCCAGCGCCACGAACCCCAAGGGGACCAGGAGGACCCGGTTGAGGGTCCAGGTGATGACGCTGTAGAGCGAATCGTACATCCAGAGCCAACCGAGGGTGGACAGCGCCGTGGGGATCACGAACGGCAGCAGCACGAGGCCGCGGATCAATCGCTTGCTCAGGAGCGGGCGGTAAAGGATCAACGCCAGCATGACTCCCAGTACGGTCTTGGCCGCGACGGCGACCGCGGTGAACACGAACGAGTTCCGCACCGTCTGCCGGAAGGTATCGTCGTCGAGGAGCCGCTGGAAGTTGGCCAGACCGACGAAGGTGCCGCCTTGGCCCACGACAGTGTTGCTCACGCTGAAGTAGAGAGCCATCACGAAGGGATAGGCCACCAGGAGGCCGATCCACAGAAGCGCGGGCAGGATCAGAGAGATCCCGGTGAGGGCCTCGGCCTGCCGCTGGGTCAGACCGTCTCCTTGAAGATCTTCTGCATCTCACGCTCCATCCAGAGCATCGCTTCCTTGACCGGCGTCCCCCCCACGGCCTTGGCGATCATGTTGGGGATGAGGTACTTGGCGTCCATGGCGGCGATGAACTGGGTGGGCGACCCCGGCCACCCCTGGGGGCGCGTGTAGGGGCCTTCCTTGGGCAGCAGCGTGAGCTTGGGGTCCTTCTTCCAGACCTCGTGGGCTTCGAACCGCTTGAACGGGCTCATGCAGAAGCCCTTGGCGGCGGCCACCCAGGAGGCGAAGTTCTCCTCACGGTAGAGGAACCGCAGGAAGTCCTTGGCGAGGTCGATGTTCTTGGAAAACTTCCAGACGCCGATCCCATGGTGGAAGGTCGCAGCGTAGCGGCCGGCGGGTCCGGCCAGCCCCTCGTGGTGGTCGATCTCCGCCATGATCGGCAGGTCCTTGTCGCGGGCCGCCAGGTAGATGCTCACCGGGTTGTGCACCCAGGAGCCCTTGCCGGACAGGATGAGCCGGTTGTTGCCGGCATCGTCCCAGGACAGCACCTCCGCGGTCATCGCGTCCTGGTAGAAGCGCCGGGCGAACTCCAGGAACTCGGCGGTCTTCGGTGAGTTGATGGCGATCGTCTTGCCGTCGGGCTCGACCTCCTTCGCCCCATAGCACCACATGACGTTGCGCCAGGACAGGATCGCGTCGGTGCAGTTACTGATGGCGATGCCCACCGGCGCGCCCCGCTTCTTGAGCTCGATGCCGGCGCGGTGGAGATCGTCCCAGGTCTTGGGCAGGGACAGGTTCGCCGCCTTCCAGTGCTTGGCGTTGTAGGTGCCCACGAAGGACAGCCAGTACCACGGAGCGACCTTCCAGTTCCCTTCGATGTGGAAGGTGGCGCGATGACCGGGGTAGACCTCATAGCGGCGGCCGACGTCCTCGACGACGTCGTCCAGGCTGGCGAGGTTCTGGCGGTGGAGGTAGCCGAACGCCTCCCACACGTTGACGAGGTCGTGACCGGCCTGGGCCGTCGCCTCCGCCGCGAGCTTCACCGGGACGTCCGTGACCTTGACGGTGTCGAAACGAACATCGCAGCCGGCCTGCTTGCCGAACTCCTGCATGAGCTGGGTCAGCTGCTCGTCGCCCGACGGCACGAAGAGGCTCAGCGCGAGCGCGGTCAGCGTGCGCCGCTGAGCGAAGGCGGGCGGGGTCCGCTCCGCGAGCCAGCCGAGACCGGCGGTGCCGGCGCCGGCCGCGATGGAGGAAGCCAGGAAACGCCGTCGCGTGAGCGGAGCCGGAGGGACGATCGGGCCAACACGGGCGTCGATGCTCATGGCGTTCCTCCTTGCGGTCTCCACTCGGTTCGGCGGCCGGAGCGTCCCGGAGTGTGGGGAGGGTACTACACGCCCCCTCGGACGGGCAACCGTCCCGGCACGGGCGCTCGGTGTTCACCACCGTCAGCCACTGCGCGAGCTGCGCCTCGAGATCCGCGCGGTCGTGAAAGCCCCGGCAGCGGAAGAAGCTGGATGGAGCAGTGCCCGAGTTGCCCGGGAGACGTAGGCTCGACACGCTATGGCGACTGCCGTGATAACAAGTCAAACGACTCCACTGTTATTCGACATGTCTCGTCTGGCCGAAGCGGCTTCAGCGTAAAGTACCCGCGCCCACCTGCGTCAATAGCTCCGTAGACCCAACCAAACTGCTCACGGATCACACGATTCGTCGCGTCCAGCACCTCGACCTTGAGGCGGACGTTGCCTACGCGATAGCTGGAGTGATTGTAGATGTACCCCTCAATGCCGGGCCTGAAGTGCTCGCCGCTGCGCATCTGCCATTCGACCTGGAATGACTGCGCCCCCGGATTCTGGGCGTGAGCCGTCCCGGCGGAGAAGACTAGGATGAGGAGATAGGAAGCGAGTGTCAGGGCCCGAGGTTGATGAGCAGGCCTCATGCCGGGTGAATGCGCTCGGCCGGCACCTCGACGCGCCGGACGCCTTTGAAACTGAATAAGAGTTCTACCTCGTAGACAGGGGGCTCGGCCGACACCTGGCGGATCACCGTTCCGAGCGCCTCGCGCACGTTCTGGCTGAAGTGCACGCCGCTGATGGTCAGGCTCGAGAGGTCAACCTTGACGCGCTGGTTCGCCTCGTACATCGAACTTTCGAACCTACCTCATTGCCCGCGCGCCTTAGGCAGGTTCACCCTTTGACGCGGCTTTGGTGGAGCCGGACGCGGCGGCTGCGGCCGGCGCGGCGGTCGCGCCGGCTTCGGGACTGGTGGCGCGGGCGCAGTCTTACGACGAAGCCAACTCTCTAGATTCTGTCGGGATCGGCGGTCCCTCATTCAATCACCTGGAAACCCTTCCGATATTCCTTCGAGCTGTAGAACTCCTTGGCGCGTGCCGCGCTGGGGAACTCGATCACCGTCAGGCGCTTGGGTTTCCACTCGCCCTCCAGCACCTCGAACGCCCCACCGCGGACGAGATAGCGACCGTCGTACTTCGCGATAACCGGCGGAACCAGGCGCCGGTACTCCTCGAAGCCAGCCGGATTCGTAATCTCCAGATCCACGACGAAGTAGGCGGCCACGTCTTCCTCCTCTTGGGCGTTGCGGGGCCTACTCGATCACCTGATCCGCCCGCAGCAGTAGCGACGGTCGGATGGTCAGCCCGAGGGGCCTTGGCGGTATTCACATCGCCGGGACGGAGCCGCATGCCGTCACCTCCGGGGTGGGGGCAGGCTACTCGGGGTTACCCGGGGGGTCAACAGGCTCCATGGGCCGGGTGCCTCACGCTGAAGGAGGTTCTTTTCCTCCGGTGGGAGGCGATCGATCCGGGCCAGCTCGTCACCGCTCGCGGGCGTCAGGGGATCGATCCGGAACTGCCGGTAGTACGTCTTGCCGCCCCAGGTGTGCCGGTACTCTGGGCGGTAGTTCACGAGGAGCAGCACCCGCGAAGACGATGATGAGCGGTTGCATCTGGCTCTCACGGAGAAGCACGCGCTTGACGGCGTCGAGCGTGGGCGGGAGATCATGCTTGGGTTCCCATCGCCCCGGTGCGAACATGGGAGGCCGTGACCGGCCGCCGCCGCGTGAGCCTCGCCTTCCAGACCGACCTGCCGCTGAGCGCGTATGGCCCCCTGGCGGCGGCTGCCGAGCGCCACGGTTTCGACGCTGTCTCCGTCTACAACGACCTGCTGTACCAGCCGGCCTGGCTGCCGCTACTCGAGATCGCGCGGGCGACGCGGCGCGTGGCCCTCGGCCCGTCAGCGGTGAACCCCTTCACCTGCCATCCGGTGAACATCGCCGGCCACGCGGCGCTCATCGACGAGGCCTCGGGCGGACGCGCGTACCTCGGGCTGGCCCGGGGCGCCTGGCTGGATTTCGCCGGCGTCGAGCCCGCGCGACCGGTCCGCGCCCTGCGCGAGGCCTTCGAGTGCGTGCGCCATCTCCTGCGTCGCTCGCGCGAGCCCTACCGCGGCGAGATCTTCCGCCTCGCGGGTGGCGACTCGCTCCGGTGGGCCGTCGCGCGCCCGGAGCTGCCCTTCCTGCTCGGCACCTGGGGTCGGGCCACGATCCAGGCCTGCATCGGCGAGATCGCCGAGGTGAAGGTCGGCGGCACGGCGAACCCCGATCTGGTCCCTCGCTATCTCGCGGAGATCGCCACCGCCGCCGAACGCGCCGGGCGCAAGCCCGGTGACGTCGGGCTGGTCGTCGGCTGCGTGTCGGTCGTGGACCGTGACGGGCGCGCGGCTCGCGAGCTGGCCCGCCGCAAGGCCGCGCTCTACGTGGGCGTGATCGCCGGGCTGGATCCCACGCTCGGCGTCGAGCCGGAGCGTCTCGCGCGCATCCGCACCGCTGCCGCGGCGTACGATTTCGACGCGGCCGCGCGGGAGATCCCCGACGCGCTGCTGGCCCGCGTGGCGCTGGCCGGCACGCCCGACGACGTCGCCGCGCAGGCGGACGCGCTCTACGCGGCCGGGGTCGATCGCGTGGAGTTCGGCACGCCGCACGGCCTCGACGAGGCCGAGGGACTCCGGCTGCTCGGCGAGTCCGTACTCCCCGCGCTCGGCAACACGTGGGGCGTCGCCCGTGGCTAGCCGCCGGGCCACATTCATCTTGTACGACCTTGAAGTGGTCGTCGAGCGCATCGAGGGGGAGTGCACGTGCCGGATGCGCATCGGCGACCGCGTCCGGCTTCGCAGCGGCAAGCTCTCGCTGCCCGCCGGCCGCGACTTCTGCCTCTACGCCCTGCAGGCGGCGATCCCGCTGCTGCCGGCCAAGCAGCGGGCCGGCCAGCCGGCGGACTGGATGGAGACCGACACCCGCGTGACCTGCCCCGATCCCGCCTGCCGGCTCATCATGCGGATCGACCGCGTCGCCCGCCGCACGCTGCGCCACGACGACGTGAGCACGGTGGCCTACCGAACTGGGGGGGAGCGTCGCCGCTCCTCCCCCGAACGGGATCGCACAGCGCGAAGACGGACGGGGCAGCGCGGTCGCTGAATCAGACCAGGCGGCTGCGGATCACGATTTCCGACACGAGCGTCCGGTGAACCGGGCAGCGATCGGCAATCTCCAGCAGCCGGGCCCGCTGCTCGGCGTCGAGGCCGCCGCGCAGACCGATCTCCCGCTCGATCAGGTCCAGCCGGCGGCGCACCTCGACGCCCTCCAGCGGCCACTGCTTGCGTCGCGCGTACAGCGCGAGCGTCATCGACGTTCACGTCCCCAGCGCGATCAAGAGATAGTCGTAGGGCGAGGGCCCGGTATCGGTCCCGCCCGCCGCCACCGGCTCGTCGGCCGTCAGGCGGTGCCGGCCCACGATCACCTCCTGCGCGAACCCGCCGACTTCACCGCGCACGATCACCATGTCCATCGTCGAGCCTTCTCTCCGTCACTTCGGGCGGGCGTGGCGGGAGACGACGGTCGCCTCGCCGAGCAACCCGCGGGGCCTGACCAGCAGCACCGCCGCCAGCACGACACCGATCAGCACCGTTTGCAGCGCGGCGCTGCGGGCCTGCAGCTCCTGGGGCAGGACAGCGGTGAGCGCCGCGCCGCTCGCGCTCCAGAGCGCCCACACGGCGAAGGCGCCGGCGATGGCGCCACGGTTGTTGCCCGAGCCGCCGACGACCAGCATCGTCCACACCTGGAAGGTCAGGATCGAGAGAAAGTCTTCCGGCGCCACGAAGCCGATGAAGTGGGCGTAGACGGCCCCCGCCAAGCCCATTGCCATGGCCCCGAGCACGAAGGCCTGCAGCCGGAACATCGCCGCCGATTTTCCGAGCGCGGCCGCCGCCGCCTCGTCCTCGCGAATCCCGCGCAGCACGCGGCCCCACGGGCTGGCGACCAGTCGCTCGAGCGCGGCGTAGACGGCGGCGACCAGGGCCCCCACCAGCGCCACGTAGGCGACGTTGCGGCCGAGCGGGCTCGCGACGACGCCGGTGAACGGGCGCGGCACGCCGTGGATGCCGAAGGGGCCGCCGGTGAGCGGGACGAGGTTCATGGCCAGGAGCTGGATCGTCACCGCGATGCCGAACGTGGCGATCGCCAGATAGTCGTGGCGCAGGCGCAGCGTGACGGCGCCCACGGCGAGCGCCGCCACGCCGGCGGCCACGGCGGCGCCGACCCAGCCGGCCACGATTGGCCACGCGAGGCCACCCAGGCGGTCGGGGCTCGGCGGCGACGTGAGGATCGCCGAGGTGTAGGCGCCCACGGCCACGAACCCGGCCACGCCGACGTTGAACAGACCCGTGGTCCCCCACTGGAGGTTCAGGCCGAGGCAGGCGAGCGCATAGGTGCCCGCGATGACCGCGAAGAACACGAGATAGGCGAACACGTCACCGATCACGGGCGCGCTCCCGTCAGACCGGCCGGCCGCAGCACCAGAACCGCGATCAGCACGAGGAAGGCGACGGCCGCGCGATACTCGGCGCCGATCAGCGGCACCGCCAACGCCTCGGCGAGGCCGACAATCAGGCTGCCGGCCAGGGCGCCGTAGACGCTGCCGACCCCACCGAGGATCACCGCGGCGAACAGCGGCAGCAGCAGGTCGAAGCCGAGCAGCGGCCGCACCTGGACGGTGAGGCCGATGAGCACGCCGGCCACGGCGGCCAGGCTGCCGCCGATCACACACGTCCAGCGCGCCACGGCCGCCGGCTCGATGCCGGTGACGGCCAGCAGCGCGGGATTCTCGCTCATCGCCCGCATGGCGCGGCCGAGCGTCGTCCGGGTCAGCAGCCGGTGCAGTCCGACCATCAGCGCGGCCGTGAGCGCCAGCACGAAGAGCTGGTCGGCGGTGACGCGCACGCCCGGCAGCACCTCGCGCGCCATCGAAATCTCGCGCGTAAAGTAGTGCGGCTCCGGTCCCCAGGCGAACGCCACCAGGCTGCGCAGCGCCAGCGAGGCGCCGAACGAGGCGATCACGAGTCCGATCATCGTCCCCCGCCGGCGCAGCGGCCGGAACAGCGCGCGCTCGAGCCCGAGCGCGAGCGCAGCGGTGAGCCCCATCGCGACGACCAGCAAGACGACGAACGGGCCGCCGAACGACAGGGCGCCCCACTGCCCGAGCCCCCAGCCCGCGGCCGCGGTCAGCAGCCACAGCAGCGTGAGCGCGGCGTAGGCGCCGCCGGTGATCAGCTCGCCGTGGGCGAAGTTGGCGAAGCCCAGGATCGAGTACGTGAGCGTGAGCCCGACGGCGCCCAGGCCGATGGTGGCGCCGAGCATCACGCCGTTGGCGAGGTCTTGCAGCCCGATCACCGCGCCCCCAGGTAGAGCCGGGCGACCTCGGCGTTGCCGGCGAGCTCGGCGGCCGTGCCGACGAGCCGTGGGCGCCCCTCCACCAGCACGCATCCACGATCGGCGACCGCCAGCGCCGCCCGCGTGTTCTGCTCCACGAGCACGATGGTGACGCCCAGCGCGCGGGCGCTCCGCAGGCGGGCGAGGACGGCGTCCACCAGCACCGGCGCGAGCCCGGCCGAGGGCTCGTCGAGCAGGAGCAGGCGCGGCGCCGGGACGAGCGCCCGGGCGAGCGCCAGCATCTGCCGCTGGCCGCCCGACAGTCGGCCGGCGGCCAGCCGCCGCCACGCTGCCAAGTCGGGAAACAGGTCGTACAGCGCCGCGATCCGCGCGTACCGCTGCCGCCGCTCGACCGCGGCGGCAGCGAGCGCCAGGTGCTCTTCGACCGTCAGTCGCGTGAAGACGTTGTCGGTCTGGGGCACGTAGCCGACACCGGCGCGCGCCAGCCGGTGAGCGGGCCGCCCCGTGATGTCCTCGCCGCCCAAGAGCACGCGGCCGGACTCGACCGCGACAAGCCCGACGATGGCCCGCACGAGCGTCGACTTGCCGCTGCCGTTGGGGCCCAGCAGCGCGAAGGTCTCGCCGGCCCGCGCCTCCAGCGTCACGCTGCGGACGATTGGCAGCCCCGGCTCGTAGCCCGCGACGAGATCCTGTACCGCGAGCGTGGCGCTCATCGCGACGCGCCCAGATAGGCTTCGATCACTCGCGAATCGGCGCGCACGGCCTCGGGATCGCCCGCGAGCAGGAGCCGGCCGCCGGCCATCACCAGCACCGGACGGCAGAGTCGCATGACGAGGTCGAGATTGTGCTCGATCAGGAAGACCGTCACCCCGGCGCGGTTCAGCGCCACGACGCGCTCGGCGATCCCGTCGATCAGTGCTGGATTCACGCCCGCCGCCGGCTCGTCGAGGAGCAGCAGCCGCGGCCGCGTCATGAGCGCGCGGGCCAGCTCCAGCAGCTTGCGCTGGCCGCCCGACAGCACGCGGGCCGGCGCGCCGATCAGCCCGCCCAGCCCGACGAACTCGATCAGCTCACGCGCGCGCTCGCGCAACGCACGCTCGGCGGCCGCCACCGCGCCGGGCCGCAGCCAGTTCGTCCAGAAGCGCTCGCCCGGCTGGTCCTGGCCGGCCAGCATCAGGTTCTCCAGCACGGTCATCGCCGCGAACGGGCGCGGGATCTGAAACGTGCGGGCCACGCCCGCGCGCAGGACCCGGTGTGGCGGCTGGCCGTCCAGCCGGCGGTCCCCCAGCGCGATCCGGCCGGCGGTCGGCGGCAGCGCGCCGGCGATGAGGTTGAAGAGCGTGGTCTTGCCGGCGCCGTTGGGGCCGATGAGGCCGGTGATCGTCCCCGGACGGACGCGGAAGGAGACGTCGTCCACGGCGCGATGACCGCCGAAGCGGCGCGACACGCCGTGGAGCTCGAGCGGGGCCTCGCCGCCGGCGACACCGGCCGGGGCGACGGCCGAGGATTCGCTTGTCATGGCCGGACGAAGACCTTACGATCGGGCGCCACGACGCGTCAACACGTCCCCAGGGAGGATATTCATGCTCAGGTCCCTGCTCGCCATGCTCCTCGTGATCGCAGGCGTGCCCGGCGGCGCCGCCGCTCAGTGCACCGTGACCGTCGGTGTCGTGATGGAGCTGACCGGCCCCGCCGGTCAATTCGGCCAGGCCGGCGCCAAGTCGGTGGAGCTGGCCTTCCGCGACCTGAACGAGGCCGGCGGACCGGGGGCTTGCCGGCTCGTGGCCGAGATCCGTGACGCCCAGAGCCAGGGCGCGGTGGCGGTCGACGCCGCCAAGCAGCTCGTGGAGATCAAGCGGGTGCCGGCCATCATCGGCGGGATCATCTCGCCGGTGTCCATCCCGATCCTCACCTCGGTGACGGCGCCGAGCGGCGTGGTGCAGATCTCGCCGGCCTCGTCATCACCGACGCTCACCAACCTCGGCCGCGAGGGCAAGAGCGGCGGCTGGTTCTTCCGCACGATCACCACCGACGCGCTGCAGGGCGTGGCCGCGGCGAAGTACGCGCTCGACTCCGGGCTCAAGAAGCTGACGGTGATCCACGTCAACAACGACTTCGGCCTCAACATGGTGCGCGAGTTCTCGCGGGCGTACAAGGCGCTCGGGGGCGAGATCATTTCCGTCACGCCCTACAACCCGAGCCAGGCCTCGTACCAGCCGGAGGTCACGCGCGCGCTGGCCGGCAACCCGGACGCGCTGTACCTCGTGAGCTACCCCGGCGACGGCACAACGATCGCCCGCACCTGGATCTCGCAGGGCGGCGTGAAGAAGTTCATGCTCAACGACGGGATGAACTCCGCGAAGTTCATCAACGACGTCGGCGCCCAGCACCTCAACGACGCCTACGGGACCTCCTCCGGCACGACGAAGACGCCGTCGACCGATTACTTCGCCCGCGAGTACCCGCCGTTCTCGAAGTTCGACGCCGGCGCGCCGGCGGCCGACCGCTCCTACGACGCGGCCGCCATCCTGGGCCTGGCCATCGCCCAGGCCGGCAAGGCCGAGTCGGCCGCCATTCGGGACGCCATCCGACGGGTCGTTGATGCGAAGGGCGCGGTGATCCATGCGGGCGCTGCGGAGTTTCGCAAGGCGCTGGCCTTGATCAAGGAAGGCAAGCCGATCCGCTACGTGGGCGTCATCGGCCCCGTCCAGTTCGACCGCTACGGCGATATCACAGGCCCCTTCCGCCTCTGGCGCATCCAGAACGGCGAGGTGAAGACGGTCGGCGAAATGCCCGCAGCCGACGTGGACGCGCTCAAGGCGAAGCTCGAGGAGTGAAGCGCGCCCGCGTCTCCAGCGGCACCCCTACGAGGCGCTGGCCGGCTACTCGCGAGCCGTCCGGGTCGGCGACCGCGTGCTGGTGTCGGGCACGACGGCGTCCGGCCCCGCCGGCCCGGTGGCCGTGGGCGAACGCCGCTGCCCAGGCGCGCTTCGTCCTGGACCGCGTCGAGGGGGCGCTGACCGAGCTCGGCGCCACCCTGCGCGACGTCGTCCGCACGCGCATCTTCGTGCAGCGCATCGAGGACTGGCAGGCGGTGGCGCGCGTGCACGGCGAGCGCTTCGGCCGGGTGCGGCCGGCCAACACGCTCGTGCAGGCCACCCTGGTCCATCCCGATCTCCTGGTGGAGATCGAGGCCCAGGCGGTGATCGGCGCCGGCGATGCGCTGTAGCCTGCGGCTGAACAACGACCTCCGCCCCCCCGACTACATCGCCCTCGCCCGCGCCGCCGAGCGCCACGGCTTCGACCAGATCTGGATCAGCAACGATCTCTTCCTGCGCTCGGCGCCGGTGCTCCTGACGACGGTCGTGCAAGCCACCGAGCGCATCGAGGTCGGGGCCGGGATCATGAATCCGCACACGGTGCATCCGGCCGAGCTGGCGATGCTGGCCGCGACGCTCGATGAGCTGTCGGGTGGGCGCTTCAACCTCGGCCTGGGCGCCGGCGCCGCCGACTTTCTCGGCTGGGTCGGCATCGAGGACGCGCGGCCGGCCGCGACGATGCGCGAGGCGATCGTGGCGATCCGCGGCTGGCTCGCCGGCGGCCGCGCGCCGGCCGGGCGTTTCGTCAAGGAACCCGACGCCGCATACCTGCGGTTCACGCCGCGGCGTGTGACGCCCATCTACCTCGGCGCGATGGGCCCGGCGATGCTGCGGCTGGCCGGCGAGCTGGCCGACGGCGCGCTGCCGCTGCTGTTCCCGCCCGAGCACTGGTCCAGGGTGCGCCCGCTGATCGACGAGGGCGGCCGGCGGCGCAACGCGGCGCTTGGCGCGATCGACCTGGCCGCCTGCATCTGGGTCTCGCTGGCCGCCGACGACGCCACCGCCTGCCGGGCGCTCGCCGAGAAGATCGCCTACTACGGCCACGCGCTCGGCCCGCTGATCTACGAGCGCCTGGGCGTCAGCCGCGCGGAGTTCGCGCCGATCGAGCGCGCGGTGACGGTCGAGCGGGATCTGGACCGCGCCTGCGCCATGGTGACCGAGGGCATGCTGCGGATCGGCGTGGCCGGCCGGCCGGCCACGCTGATCGATCGCCTTCGCCCGCTCGTCAACGCGGGCGTGCGCCACATCTCGTTCGGCCCCCCGCTCGGCCCCGACCCGCTCGGCGCCGTCGAGCTGCTCGGGCGCGAGGTGCTGCCGGCCCTGCGCGGCTGAGTCCTGCGCGACGAGCCGTTGCGCTCAGAACCCCGCGAGCCGGCGAGAACCTTGCCCTCTTGCCCGAGAGAAATCCTTCAGGGGCGTATCCCTACCTGATCACGGGCAGGCGCATCGGTCTCGTCCACGCCATCCGGGCCATGGTTGTGGCGGAGATCTTCGTCATCCTAGACTAGACCGTCCGCAGGCCTCTTACGGGTAGCCTGACGCGGTGGCCGCTGGTGCTGGACTCGAGCGCGGCCGCGATCACTTCTTGGACGTCACGGCCGATGCCCGCCGCGCAGAGGCCTGTGACGTGCCGGCCGTCGCGGACACGGGACAGAAAGTAGGTCGGGCCGTCCCGCTCGTCATCGGCGAGCATTGGTGGCTCGAGGACGCGGCTGCCCTTGTGGGTGACGACTTGGACGCGCCCGGTGCCAACCCGCTTGCCCTCGTGGGTGGGACGCGGCTGATGGATCAGCAGCGTCCCGCGATCCCCGAAGACGATCATGGCGAAAGCGGGCTCGCCGCCGATCTGGGTCCAGCTGGCCTCCAGTAGCCCCAGCGCGCGCGGATAGGAGAGGACGACGACGGCGTTGTCCTCCGCGGCGAGGTCGGGCTTGCGCGGGGGGAGGGTCACCGCGGTCACGCCCACCGGCCGGCCAAGCACCAGCTGGCAGAGCAGCGCGCCGTACCCGCAGTAGTCGACCAGCGCCCCGCCGCCGTTCCGTTTGGGGTCGTACAGCCACTCGGAGAACTGGGGCGAGCATCCGAACTCGCGGGGACCGGCATGGCCGCCGCGGTGGCTCACCTGAATCGCGTCGCCGACGACGCCCTCGGACGCCAGCGTGAGCCCGTACCGCAGTGCCGGCCGCCAGGCGGTGGGCCAGTTCACCATCAGCGGCAGACCGGTCTTGCCGGCGGCGGCGAGTAGTGCCTCGGCGCCGGGCAGATCCGCCGCCATCGGCTTTTCGATCATGACGGGTAGCCGCCGGTCGAAGGCGCGGACGCCGAGCTCGGCCGAGGTACGGTTGTCGCTGAAGATCATGACGGCGTCGAGATCCCGGCGCTCGAGCAGCGCGTCGAACGTCTCGTGGACCTGGACACCGCCGTGAAGACCGCGGAGACGGTCGCGGAGCTGCGGGTCGGGCTCGGCCGCCGCCGCGAGGCAGCCGAGGTTGCCGGCGGCGAGCGCGGCGAGGTTGCCCCATACGTGATCGTCGCTGAGGCCGAGGACGCCGACGTTCAGTCGCGCCATACTCAGTGGCCGGCCAACCAGTCCCACATCCTGGCCGCCATCGTGACCGACAGCTCGACGTCTTCCTCCAGGAGATAGCGCTCGCCGACCAGCGCGTGCGCCGTGCGGCGCACGCGCTGGAGATAGGCCTCGCGCGACGCGTAGCGCTCCTCGATCGACGGACGCGGATCGTCCGACCGCTCGCGCTCCTGCCGCGTCTTCGCGAAGGGCAGGGTGGCGCCGGCGAAGTACAGCAGCTGTGCCGCGCCGCCGATCTGGGGATGGCGGAGGTTCCAGCCAGTGTAGGCCGCCAGCGGCACGCGAACTTCAGGCACGGCAATTCCCGCCACCTCGTTACCGTCGTCGTCCACGGCCGAGACGAGCGCACCGAACACCGGTCCCTCGCACGGCGGCGCCAGGCTCATGACACGAAGCTCGGGGGCGGCACCGAAGTCGAGGCGTCGTGCGCGGGCGTGATGCTGCGGGTACCTCGCGCCGGGGATCCGCCCAAAGGTCTTGGCCAGCGACTCGGGCGGCACGGCGGTGCCGTCGTCGAGGCGCGGGTGCCGGCTCGGCGGCGGCTCCACGCCCTCTGTGACCCAGCGATCGAGGTTCACCAGGCAGGCGCGGAGCAGGCGGCCGTAGTTGACCGTCGATCTTAGATTTTGTGACCGCTCGGTCCAGCCCGCAGGGTCGGACACCGCGATTGCCGAGTCTGACGGTGGCCAGATGCCCTGGCCATGCTCGGTGCCGGTGAAGTGGTAGACGCGGGTGTGGGGACCGTGGGCGACGTCGCGGAGGCCGTCGGGGTCGGTGTGCACGAGCGACGCGTCGCCCCGGTGGTACTCGGCCGACGTGTTCGTGTGAAAGACCTTGAGCCGGCTTCCCCGGGCGTCGAGGCGGTGGTGCAGTGCGTCGGTATTGCCCGTCACCCGATCCGTGGTCGCCACGTCGGCGGAGGGGAAGACGTGAGCCATCATCTGGGGCCGGTCCTTGGAGTTCTGGCCGAAGCGCTGGTTGAACTCGCCCCGCATGCCGCCGGCGACGTTCGCGATGATGGCGTCGAACCCCTCGCGGCTCTGCTCGTCGAGGTTCAGATCCCAGTAGATCAGCGTGCGCAGGAAGCGGCCGGTCTGCGAGTGTCCGTAGGCGTAGGCCCAGCGAAGTGTGCCCGCGGCGGGGTTCGCGTCGGCCGCGGTTCCGTGCTTGAGCCAGGCGGCGCAGTCGCGCAGCCCGGCGAAGCTCAGGCCGAGCACGGGTGCGCCGACCGCCGTGTAGGCGACCTGATAGAGCCGGCCTTTTTCGAAGCCACCCTCGAGCCAGACGTGGCGCGGGTCGGGGGCGAAGCGGCCGCCGCCGGCCAGGCGCCCGAAGCGCCACCGTGAGCGCGGGATCGTCTGCGGGGCGCCGTCCAACTGGTCGCGCACGAGCAGCACCGCGTCCGGCTCGTCGAGGTCGGCGGCGGGATGGGCGAGGTGGCCGCGATCCGAGAGCAGGAAGTGCGGCACGGGCTCGGGGGCCTGGCGGTTCACGTAAATCCGGCCGCTCAGCGGGCGGCCATCGGCGCTCCGGGCCTCCGGAGCATAGAGCCTGAACAGGCCGGGGAGCTCGGGCGCGTCAGCTTGCCAGCCGCACGACACGACGGTGTAGCCGCGGCGCATCAGGAATCCGTCGCCGACGTCGATCGGCGGGTTGGCGTCGCTGTCTGGCCCGAACACCGGACGCGTGGCGTGGTTGAAGTGCGGGACCGTGATGGTATTGCCTCGGTTCACGACGTCGACGATCACGCGCCCGTTGGCGCGGGCGCGATCGATCGGCAGGAGGATCGACACGTCGGCGGCGAACTCCACGCGCCCGTCGCGATTCCGCGGCGCCAGCCCGACGTCGGTAATCCTCGCGTTGGCGGGGTGCGCGGGGTCGACGGTGAAGCCGAGCCGGCCCTTGAGCTCCTCGTACGGGCCGACATCGCCGAACGCCTGGCCGTCGGCCAGGTGGCGTCTCAGCGTGAGGTCGAAGTGGGTCACGGGCATGGGCGATGAACGATAGTCTACCCGAGGTCGGATAGCCTAGGGGCGGGCTGATCATGACCAGATCGATCCGTCGGTCTATGGCAGGGGCCGCCACCGCAGGGTTACCATCACCGGTCGGTGGGCTGCGACGTCGGCAGAGCATCCCACGACGGAGGCCGAACGTGCTGGTGATCGTGTTACCCAACCGCGTCTATGTTGCCGACCTGGTTCGGCGGCAGTTCCCTGCTGAGGACGTTGAGGCAATCGTGGATCGACGGCGGGGTGAGCGACGGATCGGCGGTGGAGTTGCAGTGCCGGGCGATCGTCGGAGCCGGGATCGCCGGGAGCATGACATCCGAGCCGAGCTGCGGTCGACCGTTTGGGCCATCATTCGGCCCGCCACTGACGTGCCGCCCGGTCCCCCTCCCTCTTGGCAGCTCCCCTGGCTCCGGATCCAGCTGCTCCTCCGCATGCTTCTCGGCACACGGTGGGACGTCGCAGTCTGGCCGACGGCCAAGGCCACGCTCCGCGAGGCACTCGCTGAGCGGCGCCGGCTACAGCGTAGTGGGTGGTTTAACTAGCTCCGAGGTGAGGCAGTCCTCCATCTCTCAGACGGCCAGGTAGCCGCCGTCGACGACCAGCTCGGTCCCGGTGATGTACGAGGCCTCGTCGGACGCCAGGAACAGCACCGCGTAGGCGACCTCCTCCACCCGGCCCTCCCGCTTCATCGGGATGGCCCGGAACATCTTCTCGCGCCAGGCGGGATCGGCGGAGGCCTTCGACGTCCGCATCGCAGGCATGAAGCCCGGATGCACCGAGTTCACCCGGATGCCGTCCCGGGCATACTGGACGGCCGCCGCCTTGGTCATGATACGGACGGCGCCTTTGGAGGCGTTGTAGGCCATATGGACGGTGTCCTGGCCGACGAAGCCCGAGATTGAGGAGATGTTCACGATCGCGCCGCCGCCGGCCTGCTGCATCGCCGGAATGGCGTGCTTCATGCCGAGGAAAACACCCTTGGCGTTCACGCTCATGAGGGTGTCCCAGGCCGTCGTGCTCATGATGTCGGGATCGAACGTGCCGCTGATCCCGGCATTGTTCACCAGGACATCCAGCTTGCCGAAGCTCATTACGGTGCCCTTCACGGCCTCCTGCCAGTCATCCTCGCGGGTGACGTCGAGCTTCACGAAGCGCGCCTTCCCACCGGCCGCGGCAATACTGGCGACGACCTGGCTCCCCTCGGCTTCGAGGACGTCACCCACGACGACGATCGCTCCTTCTTTGGCAAAGATGGAGGCTTCACTCCGACCCATGCCGCTGGCACCGCCCGTGATGAGCGCGACCTTTCCCGCAAGTCTCATACTCCCTCCTTGGCCCGGCTGATCCAGATCAGCCGATGATGGCCGGTCGAGTATCGCCGAGTTTATGCTTGTTCACCATACGGCGGCAGCGCGGAGGCCGAGTCGCGACGGCCCCTCGAGGCATTGACAAGCCGGCGGCTTGAGCATACGGTCTGCGCCACCGCCCCAGCCGACGCTCCAGGAGGCACGCCATGAAGGCATTGGTCTTCCTTGTCATCTTCACGGCCCTGGCTGCCATTCACACGTTCGCGTGGGGCCAGGTCTTGCCTTCGGCAAAGCCGGAACAGGTCGGGCTCTCGTCCGATCGGCTCGACCGGATCGGACAGGTGCTGAAGGCCGACGTAGCCAAAGGACAGATTCCAGGTGCTGTGGCGCTCGTCGCCCGGAAGGGTCGGGTCGCCTACTTCGAAGCGTTCGGGTTCCGGGACAAGGCGACGGATTCGCCGATGGCGAAGGATGCTATCTTCCGCATCTACTCGATGACCAAGCCGATCACCTCCGTCGCCGCGATGATCCTGGCTGAGGATGGCAAGGTAGCCCTCACCGATCCCGTGTCGAAGTCCCTACCGCCCCTCACGAAGCTCGACGTGGCCGTCCAGAAGTTCGATTCTGTGACGGGCAAAGCTGGCTACTCGGCGGTGCCGGCGGAGCGGGAAATCACGATCCAGGATCTGCATCGTCACACCTCAGGCCTGACGTACGGCGAGACGAGTCTCAACGCACGGGTCAAGGAAGCCTACGCCAAGGTCGGTGTGGACTGGAAGGAGCTCACCGCCGCCGAACAGGTCGAGCGACTGGCCAAGGTGCCGCTGGCCTACCAGCCGGGCACGGTGTGGCATTACGGGCTGTCCACCGACGTGCTCGGTCGGGTGGTGGAGGCCGTGTCGGGCGCGACGTTGGGCCAGTTCTTCCAGGAACGCATCTTTTCGCCGCTGAAGATGACCGACTCGGGGTTTTCGGTGACGAAGGAGAAGGTCACCCGGCTTGCCGAGCCGTTCGCCAAGGATCCAACGACGGGCAACCCGATCAAGCTCATCGATGTGACCGTGCCGCCCGCGAACGACTCGGGGGGAGGCGGCGGGGTCGCCACGACGGTGGACTACGCCCGCTTCTGCCAGATGCTCCTGAACGGCGGCAGCCTTGATGGCGCCCGGATCTTGAGCCGGACGACGGTGAGGCTCATGACGTCGGATCACCTGGGTCGGATCGCCGACGCGGGGCCCTCGCCGACCACCGGCCTGCTGGGCACGCCGGGATACGGATTCGGTCTCGGGTTCGCGGTCCGTCTCGCCGACGGCGTTGCGGGCGTCCACGGGTCGGCCGGCGACTACACGTGGGGTGGCTTCGCGGGCACCTACTTCTGGGTCGACCCGAAAGAGGATCTGTTCGGCATCCTCATGACCCAACAACCAGGGCCGATTCGAGTGCAGTATCGGAAGATCTTCCGGCAGCTCGTCTACCAGGCGATCACCGACTGACGTCCGCCGCCACGGTCACCGTTCCGCCGGGCGACACCCGGCGGAACGCTGGTCGCACGCGGATCGGGTGGGGAAGTTTCGCTCGCAAGGGGAGGGTCGGATCACCGCGGGTGTGCGCTTGAAACGGTGCACCCTTCGCCGGCCGACCGGGCGCCCGCGACGAAGGAGCTGGGACAGACCCGAGGTCGGCCATGAACGTTCCGCGTTTCGGCCTGAACCGGTTCGACGCGCGCTCCCTCGAGGCGTTTGCCGCCGACGTGCGGCGCGCAGAGACGCTGGGCTGGGACGCGGCGTTTCAGCCGGATTCGCAGCTCCGGCGCCGGGACACCTACGTCCTGCTCGCCGCCGCGGCCCGGGCGACCGAGCGCATCACGCTGGGACCCTTGATCGCGAATCCCGTAAACCGACACCCCACCGTCACCGCCTCCTCGATCGCGACGATCGACGAGCTGGCGCCTGGTCGCACGCTGCTCGGCTGGGGCGTCGGCGACACGGCCGTGCGGCTGGCCGGGCTCCGGCCGGCGCGCGTCAAAGAGCTCGAAACGAGCACGCGGCTGATGCGGGCGCTGCTGGATGGCGAATCGGTCGATGTGGGGGCGGCACGACCGGCGCGCCTGCCGCACCACCGGTCCGTGCCGATCTGGATCGCCGCGGGCGGCCCCCGCACGCTGCGCATGGCGGGCAGCGTCGCCGACGGGGTGTTCATCCGCGTCGGCACGCACCCGGCAAACATCGCCACCGCTGTCGATGCCATTCATAGCGGCGCTGCCGATGCCGGAAGGGATCCATCGTCCGTTCGCCTCGGTGCGGTGTTCCACACGGTGCTTGTCGCCGAGCCCGGGCGCGCGATGACGATGGCCAAGTCCATGGCGGCCGGGTACTACGAGTACTCGCCAGCCCTGTTTGACCCACCCCGCCTCGCGTGGACGGGACCGGATCCGGAGACGCTGAAGCGCCAACACGGCGTCTGGCCGGACTTCCACCACGCCCCGGACCTGGAGGCTAGCGGTCGAGCGGTCGAGTTCCTGCCGGCGAGCGCCGCCGATGCATTCAGCCTGCGCGGCGGACCCATCGAAGTTGCCGACCGGTTGATCGAGGTGCTCCGTTCTGCACCGGCAGAGTTCAGCTACGTCGTGCTGCATCCGATCCCCAACCCACCGACACCGGACGATCCCGAGCGCGGCTACATGGCCCGGATGGCACGCGATGTGCTCCCGCGCGTGCGGCGCGCGCTCGGCAACACGCGGTAGCCATTACCTCCCCGGTAATTGCCGTACGTCCCGATCGCTCCGACGATTGAGCCAGGAGGTGCGCAATGGGACGCACGACCGATACAGGGGAGACCGACGCAACGTTTCTCAGGCGGAGCCTGCAGCTCGACGGGATCGCATCTGGACTCTGCGGCGTGCTGCTCCTCTTCGGCGCCGGGCCTATTTCGACGCTCTTCGGGCTTCCCGGGCCCGGCGTCGCGTGGGTGGTGGCTGGGTTGCTGCTCGTCTACGCGACGGCGCTGCTGTGGAACGGAAGCCGTCCAGCCATCAACCGAGGCGAGGCCGTGTTGGCGGTGGGCCTGAATGCCGCCTGGGTTGCCGGTAGCATTGCGGTGATCGTCCTCGGCCCGCTGACCTTCGTCGGCAACTGGGCCGTCGCGGCTGTCGCTGCAGCCGTCCTCGGGTTCGCGGTGCTCGAGGCCGTCGGGCTTCGCCGCCTGCAGGAGGCGTGAGGGGGGTGGAGGTCGTGATGAGGGCGATTGCGGAGTTTCCCAACGCGCTCCACCTGCTGGCGATCCCCCTGGCATTCGCCGGCGCCTGGGCCGCGGCTCGGGGCACGAAGCTCTTCCTCCAAGGCGTTCGCTACGCTGACGATGCATTCGCCGCGCTCTGGATCGTCCGGGGGATCCGCGGCATCGTTGTCGCGGTGGCCGCGGGAGCCCTCGCCAGCGGGCTGCTCTTCGCCCAGACATGGCTGATCGTCTTCGGCGTGATCTTTCTGGCCGAAGAGCTCTATGAGACGGGTGTGCTGGCGCTGATCCTCCGCGCCGGCCTCCGCTCGCCGGTTTCCGGATGGCGTGAGGGGCACCTCACGCCGTCCGGGGCGCCGCCGTCGCGTTGACAAGCCCACGGCTCCCGTGCTTATATCTCGCCACCTTACGCGGCGGCCCGACCCGCAAGCAGGAGGTCCCCGATGACGCTCGCACGCCGTCTCACAACCATGATCGCCCTGGTGGCCCTGGTCGCGCTGGCCGCCGGGGTCCCACCGGTCGCCGCGCAGAGCACGCTGCGCGTGGTGATGCACTCGGACCTCAAGATCGTCGATCCGATCTGGACGACGGCCTACATCGTGCGCAACCACGGCTACATGATCTACGACACGCTCTTCGCCATGGACGCCAAGGGTGAGATCAAGCCGCAGATGGTCGACAAGCACGAGGTCAGCCCCGACAAGCTGACCTACACGCTGACCCTGCGTGACGGCCTCGTCTGGCACGACGGCAAGCCGGTGACGTCCGAGGACTGCGTGGCCTCCATCAAGCGCTGGGCGGCCAAGGACTCGATGGGCCAGAAGATGTGGTCCTTCGTCAAGGAGTTGCAGGTCGTTAACCCCAAGACCTTCAAGATTATCCTTAAGGAGCCGACGGGCCTCGTGCTGCCGGCCCTGGGCAAGCCGTCCTCGAACGTGCCGTTCATGATGCCCAAGCGGGTGGCCGACACCGATCCCAACACCCAGATCTCCGACTTCACCGGCTCCGGCCCCTTCGTCTTCAAGAAGGAGGAGTGGAAGCCCGGCGACAAGGCCGTTTACGTGAAGTCTCCGCAGTACACCCCGCGCGGCGATGCCCCCTCGGGGCTGGCCGGTGGCAAGGTGGCCAAGGTGGACCGTGTGGAGTGGCGCTGGATCCCCGACCACCAGACGGCCATCAACGCGCTGCTGGCCGGAGAGCTCGACTACATCGAGTCGCCGCCCCACGACCTGCTGCCGGTGCTCAAGGGCGATGGCAACGTCAAGCTGGTCGACCTCAACCCGCTCGGCAACCAGTACACCTTCCGCTACAACTCGCTGCACAAGCCGTTCGACAACCCGAAGGCGCGGCAGGCCGTCATGTGGGCCTTCAACCAGGAGGATTTCCTGAAGGCCGTCATCGGCGACAAGCAGTACTACAAGGTCTGCCAGTCGTTGTTCCCGTGCGGCACGCCGCTCGAGTCGAAGAAAGGCCTCGATGGGGGCCTGCTCATCGAGTCCAACGTGGCCAAGGCACGTCAGCTTCTGCAGGAGGCGGGCTACGACGGCACGCCGATCGTGCTGATGCACTCGACGGACCTGGCCGTGCTGGCCAACCTGGCGCCGGTGGCCAAGTCGCTCATGGAGAAGGCGGGCCTGAAGGTCGAGATGCACTCGATGGACTGGCAGACGCTGGTGAGCCGGCGCGCCAAGAAGGATCCACCCGCGTCCGGCGGCTGGCACGCCTTCCTGACCTCCTGGGTCTCGGCCGATATCCTGAACCCCGTCATGGCGGGGTTCCTCAACAGCGCCTGTGACAAGGCGATGTTCGGCTGGCCGTGCGACGCCGAGATGGAAAAGCTGCGCGACCAGTTCGCGCGGGAGACGGACCCGGCCAAGCAGAAGGCCATCGCCGAGGCCGTGCAGGTGCGGCTGACGCAGTACCCGACCCACGTCCCGCTGGGCCAGTGGTACCAGCCGGCGGCCATGCGAAAGAACATAGACGGCCCGATCCAGGCCCCCGTGACCGTGTTCTGGAACATCGCGGTCAAGAAGTAGCGCCGTTGCTCCAAGCCCGGCGGCGCGTGCCGGTCGCGGCGGGCGCTACGGGCGGCGCGTGCCGCCGGGTCTGCCTCGCATGTGGCCTCTCCGATGCTTCCGTATATAGGTAGGCGCTTGCTGGCCACGGTCCCCGTCATGGGGACCGTCGCCGTCTTCGTCTTCCTGCTGCTGCGACTGACGGCGGGAGATCCAGCCGCCATCATCGCCGGCGACAACGCCACGGCCCGCGACGTCGCCGAGATCCGTGAAAAGCTCGGCCTCAACCAGCCCATCGCCCAGCAGTTCGTCATCTGGATCGGCCGCATCCTGCGCGGCGACTTCGGCGAGTCGTTCTTCTTCAAGAAGACCGTGGCCGAGCTGATCCTCGGGCGGCTGGAGCCCACGCTGGCGCTCTCGGCCTGCACGATCGTCCTCGCCGTGCTCATGGCGGTGCCGCTCGGGGTCGTCGCCGCGTGGCGGCGCGGCTCCTGGATTGATCGCTTCGTGATGGGACTGTCGGTGCTGGGCTTCTCGGTGCCCGTGTTCGTCATTGGCTATGCCCTCATGTATCTCTTCGCCATCCAACTCGGCTGGCTGCCGGTCCAGGGCTATCAGCGCCTGGCCGACGGCGTCGGCGGCTTTCTCCAGCGCCTGGTCCTGCCCTCATTCACGCTAGCCATCATCTATGTCGCGCTGATCGCGCGCATCACGCGCGCCAGCGTGCTGGAGGTCTTGGGGGCGGACCACGTGCGCACCGCCCGGGCCAAGGGCCTGGCCGAGATGCCCGTGCTGCTCCGCCACGTGCTCCGCAACGCGGCGGTGCCCATCGTCACCGTCATCGGCTTCGGCGTGGCCCTGCTGATCGGCGGGGTGGTGGTGACGGAGTCGGTCTTCGCCATTCCCGGTCTCGGCCGGCTCACCGTGGATGCCGTGCTGGCGCGCGACTACCCGACGGTGCAGGCGGTCGTGCTGCTCTTCTCGGCTGTGTACGTGCTGATCAACCTCCTCGTGGACCTGACGTACACGGTGTTGGATCCGAGGATCCGCTATTGAACGGCGCGCGCGTCGAGACCGTGGGCGTCGCGATACCAGCCGAGCGCCCGGCGGCGCGGGCCTGGCGCCTGCCCCGCAACCGCAGCGTCTGGATCGGAGCCGCGGTGCTGGCGGTGATCGTGGCCATTGCCGGGCTGGCGCCGTATCTGGGCACGACCGATCCCGCCGCCATCGACCCGGTCGCCCGCAACAAGCGCCCTGGCGCCGAGCGCGTCATCACCCACGACGACGGCACCCGGACGGCCTCGACGTTTCGGATGGGCACCGACAGCCTGGGCCGGGATGTCTACAGCCGCGTCATCTACGGCTCGCGCGTCTCGCTCATCGTCGGCATCACGGTCGCGCTGATCAGCGTGGCCGTTGGGCTGGTGATCGGCCTGCTGAGCGGCTATATCCGGTGGCTGGACGGCATCGTCATGCGGGTCATGGACGGTCTCATGTCCATCCCCGCCATCCTGCTGGCCATCGCGCTGGTCTCGCTGTCCCGCGGCACGGGGCTGCGCACCGTGATCCTGGCCATCGTCATTCCCGAGATTCCGCGCGTCGTCAGACTGGTGCGGGCGGTGGTGCTGTCGGTCCGCGAGGAGCCCTACGTCGAGGCGGCGCGCGCGCTGGGCGCTCCCACCGCGACCGTTCTCGCCCGCCACGTGCTGCCCAACACCATCGCCCCGCTGGTGGTACAGGGGACCTTCGTTTGTGCCTCGGCGATCCTGGTGGAGGCGATCCTGTCCTTCCTGGGAGTCGGCATTCCCCCCGAGACGCCCACCTGGGGCAACATCATGGCCGAGGGCCGCGCGCTCTTTCGGATCCTTCCCCACAATATCCTGTTCCCGTCCCTGTTCCTGGCCGCGACGGTCCTCGCCGTCAATATGCTCGGCGATGGGCTGAGGGATCTGCTGGATCCACGAGTGCGGAAGCAGATCTAGTGAGGTAGCGCTCCGGTGGCCGAAACCACCGGAGCGCCACCAGTCGCGGTTACTTCTTCGGTGAGCTCGGCTGGGGCTGTCCAGGCTTGCCCTGCCCGCCCCCAGGCTGCCACGGCTTCGGCTGGTCCTTCGGCTTGTCCATGCGGTCACCCCCTCTCGGTCTGGTAGGTCGGCTGTTAACCAGCATATAAGGAGGTGCCGGCCTTTCCGAAATTTTGCAAAGGGCCGATTTCACGCCGGCCGGCAAGGCTGGCGCGATTGACGGTCGCACGGCACGCTGGCACTCTGGATTCGACCCCCTCCCCATGTACACGTACTCGCCGCACCCCCAGCGCTTCTGATGACCCGGCGATACCTCGGCGCGTTGGTGATCGCGATCGCCCTCGCCATCCCGGGGCCGGCCTGGGCCCAGGCCGAGCTCTGGCTCACGCCGGTCCTGGGACAGCTCATGACCCGTGGCGACTACGGCTGGACTTTCTACCCGGACGAGCGCGTGAGCGGGCAGCAGACGGATTTCTCGCTCACGCAGCACCGTGTCTCGCTCTTCGCACCGCTCTGGCAGAACGCCCGAGACGAGTGGTCGGTCTCGGCCAGTCTGCGCCTGCAAGCGTTCGACACGCGGGCGGCGTTGCCCGACACCGGCGACCGGTTCCCCGAGGAGCTTTGGGACGCACGGCTGGGCGTCACGTACCGGCATCGCTTCGACAACGGCTGGATCACCGGCGGAAACCTGACGGTCGGCTCCGCCAGCGACCGACTGTTCGACAGCTCGGACGAGTTGATCATCCGCGCCACCGGCTTCCTGCGCGTGCCTTCCGGCGAGCGCAATGCCTGGTTTTTCACCCTGAACTACGTGAACCACTATGAGGCCTTCGCCGGGCTGCCACTGCCGGGGGTTGCCTACGTGTATGCGCCCTCCGACCGCCTGCAGGCGATCATCGGCGTACCCTTCAGCGCCATCGAGCTCCGGCCGCTGGAAAAGACCACCTTTCAGCTCACCTACGTTCCCATCCGCCGAGTCCGGGTTCGGGTAACGCAGCAGGTGTTCCGGCCGCTCCGGGTCTACGCCGGCTTCGATTGGGACCACGACCTCTACCTGCGCGCCGATCGCCCCGACAAGGACGATCAGCTCTTCTACTATGAGAAGCGGCTGACGCTGGGGGCGCGATTCGATCTCCGGCACTTCGGCATCGAAGCGCTAGGCGGCTACGCCTTCGATCGCTTCTACTTCGAAGGTGAGTCCTACTCCGACCGTCGTGACAACCGGATCGACGTCGGGGCCGGCCCGTTTGTGAGCATCCGCGCCAGCATCCGGTTCTAACGGCGCCGCGCAACGCGGCGTTGGGAACGGCTCGCCCCGAGGGCTGCGCCGGCGTGCTAAAATTCCGCCGCCTCGGAGTTTGGGGCCGATGTGCATCCCACTGGCGGCGGGCGCCACGCCCGCAGGGAGAGTGCGCGATGGCCGGGACGAGAGCGCGGGTGGCCTTCCTGATGATGTTCTCGCTGCTTCTCCTCGCCGGTGGTGTCGATCCCGACATGGCGGCGGCCAAGACCGTTAAGATCGGCAAGACTGGCGCCCGGTGCGCGAACGACCCCAACTGCCACAACCGCTGGCACTGGGCCATCAAGACCGTGGGCACCGCGGACCCCGGGGACCTCATCGTTTTCGAGACGCGCGACGCTCTCGACGGCGCCCTCAACCGCAACTCCCGGTCCGCCGACGTGGCCGCGGCCAACCTCAACCTCGTCCATCCGCTGACGGGACCCCTGTTCGTCAACGGGGCCGAGGCCGGCGACGTGCTGGCGGTCACCCTCGTCGATATCGAGCCGGCACCGTTTGGCTTCACGGTCGTGGTGCCGGGGTTCGGGTTCCTGCGCGACATCTTCACCAACCCGGTCATGGTGCGCTGGGACCTCGACCGGCTGGAGGCGACCTCGCCCGACATTCCAAACGTGAAGGTCCGCTTCGCGGGTTTCATGGGGACGGTGGGCGTCGCCCCCGGCGCGCGTGAGAGCGAGGCCTGGGCCCGCCGTGAGACGGCCCTGGCCACGGCCGGCGGCGTGGCGCTGCCACCCGAGTCCAAAGACGCGCTGCCGGTGGCAGTGTGCGGGGCGGCGGGCAGCCACAAGGACCAGTGCCTGAGGACGATTCCGCCGCGGGAGAACGGCGGCAACATGGACATCAAGCAGATGCAGGTGGGGACGGTGCTGCTCCTACCCTGCTTCGTGAGGGGTTGCCTGCTCTCGATCGGCGACGTGCATTACGCCCAGGGCGATGGCGAGGTCTCGGGCACCGCCATCGAGATGGACGCCACCGTCACGGTGCGCGTGCAAGTGCGCAAGGGACAGGCGGCCTTCGTGCGGCAGCCGCAGTTCGAGGGCGGCGATCAGCTCAAGATGATCACGCCGACGGCCTTCCACGCCACCGTCGGCTATCCGCTCAAGGAGGCCGGCAAGATGCCGCCGACCCACCAGTACCTGGATGGAGCCAAGCTCGGTCCGCTGACCAATCTCTCCGAGGACGTCACGCTGGCCGCCCGCGACGCCTTGATCCAGATGATCGACTGGCTGGTGAGGAACAAGGGCCTCACTCGCGAGCAGGCGTACATCCTGTCCAGCGTGGCCGTCGACCTGCGCATCGGCAACCTGGTCGACGTGCCGAACTTCGCGGTCTCGGCCATCCTGGACCTCGGCGTGTTCGACAAGAAGTAGCGGCGGCGAGGCGGCCGGCTCGTCCACGCACCACCGTGATGACCAGGCGGGAGCTGCTCGAGCGAGCCGCAGTCGTCGTTGCCGCAGCCGTGTCCCTGGGCCACACGCCCTATCGCCAGTGGCAGGTGTATCGGCAGTCCCGCCTGATCATCGTCACCGGCGCCGAGGACGAGCAGGCCTTCGCCGTGGCCGAGGCCCTGGCGGCGCTGCTGGCCAGGCACCTGCCCGACAGTCGCGCCACGGTGGCCCGCGCCCGGGATACCGTCGAGGCCGTGAACCTCGTGGCCACCCGCCAGCTCGACGTTCTCCTCATCGCGGCCCGGGAAGCGCGCGGCGCGGCGGCCGGACAGGGACGGTTCGCCAACACCGGGCCGGTGCCGCTGCGGACGCTTGCCCTCGTCGGCGACTGGGCGCTCGTCTGCCGCGACGATTTTCCGGTCGAGCGGGCATACCGGGTGGCGCGCGCGCTCTCGGAGCGGAGGGCCGAGCTGCCGCGACCGGCAAGCGTAACGCCGGCAACCACACCGGCGGCGGCGCCGGTGCCCTTGCACCCGGGCGCCCTCGACTATCACCAGGCTTCGCCGCCCCGGCCGTGAACGGCGCCGCCCTGGCCGCCGCCGCGTTGCTACTGGCGGTGAGCGCGTCTCCAGCCGCCGCGCATCCCGCCAACGTCGCCTATGCCGACATCGTCATCGGCGAGCGCGCCGTGGACGTGCGACTCAGCGTCAACCTCTTCGAGCTCGACCTGGTGCTTTCTCTCGACGCCGATCTCGACGCGAAGGTCGAGCGCCGGGAAGTGGAGCGCAAGCGGCGCGAGATCGCTGAGTACCTGAGCCGGGCGGTCGTCGTCACGGCCGGCGGCACGGCCCTGCCGGTCGAGGTTCTGGCCCTCGACGTCGGGCGCAGCGCCGATGGCAACGCGCTGCTGGAGGCCACGCTCAGGTTCGGCGGCGAGAGCGTCCTCGACCACGTCGCCATCCGCTGCCAGCCGCTCACCGAGCTGGGGCGAGACCACACCACGGTGGCGCGTATCGTCGTCGCCGGGCGCAGCGAGGAGTTCGTATTCCGGGCCGGCGCGGTATACACCGGACCGCGGAGCCGCCTGGCCATCGCCCGCGAGTTCGTGCGGCTCGGCGTCGGGCATATTTTCATCGGCTACGATCACATCGCGTTTCTGGTCGGTTTGCTGCTCCCCGGTGGGTCGCTGCTGGGGGTGCTGGCGGTGGTGAGCGCGTTCACCGCGGCCCACACGGTCACCCTGTCCCTGGCCGCCCTCGATGTCGTCAGGCTGCCGGCCGTCCTCGTCGAGGCCGCCATCGCGGCCAGCGTGGTGTGGGTCGCGGTCGAGAACATGATGGCGCGCCAGGTGTTGCCGCGCTGGCTCCTCGGCTTCCTGTTCGGGCTGGTCCACGGCTTCGGCTTCGCCGCGGTCCTCCAGGAGCTGGGGCTGCCGACGCGGGGCCTGGTCACCTCACTGCTCGCCTTCAACGTGGGGGTCGAGCTCGGTCAGGTGGCGATCGTGCTCATGGTGCTGCCCCTGCTGGGAATGCTGCGGGGCCGCCCGATCTACCGGCCGACCACTCAGGCCGCCTCGGCCGCGATCCTGGTGCTGGGCCTGTACTGGCTCTACCAGAGGCTGGCGTGAAGGCAGCGGGGCTCGGACTCGGACTGGTGCTGCTCGGCGCGAGCGCCGCCCAGGCCCACGTGGTGCTCGACGGCGACCAGGTGCAGGCGCTCCTCGGCGGGATCGCGCGGGAGCTGCGCACTACCCGCGAGGCGCCGGCGGCGATGGAGCAGGCAGAGAGCCAGATCCGCCTCGGGGAGAGTGTCGACGCGCTCGTCGAGCTGCTCAACCAGGAGCTCGCCGCTCACGGCGACGGCAACCTCCTGCCCCAGCTCGTCGTCAGGCGTCTGGAGGCCTATGGCGTCAGCGTGACGTTGTCTCGGCGCACGCGCCGCTATGTCTACGACCTCGCCGCCTTTCGTGAGTACCTGCGGCGCGCGCCGGCCGGACGATGGGCGGCCGAGGCCCGCTTCCGGCTCATCGCCGCACGCTTTCACGAAGCGCCCGCGCCGGATACCACCACCGGCAGCGGCGATGTCGCCGCGCTCCGCGACGCCGTCCGCGAGCAGGAGCGCTTCCTGCGCGACTACCCCCGGCACGAGCGGGCCCCGCTGGTGCGTTTCTACCTGGGCGTCGACGCCTATCGCGTGATGCGCGCGGCCCCCGATGCGGGCACGGTTCAGGCTTACAAACAGCAGGCTCGCCGCGCGCTGGAAGAGGTCGCCGACACCGGAGGGGAAACCGCCGAGGCCAGGGCGGCCCAGGTCCTCCTCGAGCGATTGAGCGCCCCCCAGCGACCCTGAACCAGATCCTCGGCGTTCTCGTCGTAGACCGGGTCATGGCTTCAGCGTGGCCGCTGGCATTCCTCCTCCCAGAGCCGATGGCATCGGCCGTGGAACCGGACGATCCGGCCGTCGCTGTACCGGTAGGTCATCTGGGCGCCGCCCTCGTCGCAGCCCGCGCATTTGGCCAACCCGATCGCGGTGTCGGCCTCGATCGTGGACTTCGGCGGGAGCGGCGGCTGTCCCGGGCCGACCGTGAGCTGCGGCGGCGCGGACGGCAACGCGCCGCTCTCGACACGTTTCCGGATCTGTAGGCGTACGGCCTCGCGATCCATCTCATATCCTCCGTGGCAGTCTTGGCGCGAACCCTTCGGGGCTCGACAGCCACTGAAGGTATCCTACCCCGCCGATCGCTCTTGACTGAACGATCGCGTGACCTATACTTCCCCGGGCCCAGGCGTCTTCGATTCGACTGGTCCCGAGCCCGTCACAGGGAAGGAGCGTTCATGAGGCGAGCCCTAATCGTCGCCGCCTGGTTGGCGGTGGTGCTCGTTGGTGGTCTCACCAGCATCCTCGGCGGCGCTGAGGCGGCCGAGCTGCGGCCCGGCGCCTGGACCGTGGGGGGCGGACTCGGGTTCCTGAGCGACACGCCGGACGGCACCGCGTTTTCCTTGAACCTCTACGGAGACTACGTCGTGGCCGAGCGATTGTCCGTCGGTCCCCTGATGCAGCTCGGCTTCACTGGAGATTCAGGCCAGCTCGGGCTCTCGGGTCAGGCGAAGTACTGGATCGACATCCCCAACACTGCGCGGCGACTGAAGCTCGCCGTGCAGGGTGGAATCGGATTCGTGCACAACTCCTTCCGCGACGAAGATACCTCCTGGCTGATCCCGCTCGGCTTTGGCGCCGACTATGCGCTGACCGATGCGCTGAGCGTCACGGGAACCTTCCTGCTGAACTTCACCGACCTGCACACCGGGCGGGGCTCCGGCGCTGACGTCATGCCGGGCCTGACGTTCGGCTTGCGGTTCTGAACCGGAGCAGGGCAGGGGGGCCGTCGAGGCCCCCGTCGATCACTAGACCTGGCGTTCGCCGTGGCGGCGCCACTGGCAGGGGCTCAAGGTCTCACTCCGGAGCGCCCGATTGTCGTCGTCGAGCAGGCCGCGGTCCACCCAGATCGGGGCGTTCGTCGCCGGGTTGGGGTCCACGGCGATCAGCACCTCGCCGCCCCAGACGGCTGCCACTCTCGAGTCCCCCTTGCCGTAGAGGACCCAGGCGCCTGAGGTCACCGTGTCGTCGTCACGGGGGATGACGATGGGCTGGAAGGACCGTACCGGCCAAGTGAAGAAATCGGTTGCCACCCCCGGAGGCAGACAGGGAGCGTGCCCGTTCAGGAGCGGCGACGGCGCCGGGGCCGGCTTGCCGACCACGGCGGCCGGACGTGGAACCTCGGAGAAGCCGATGGGGTGGCCGCTCGCGCACCCCGCTGCGAACAGGAGAGAAACGGCCGTCAGACCCGCCATCCGTCTACCCATGCCTGCCTCCTGGCTCACGCGCCACGCACGCTCCTCGCGCTGCCGCACGAGCTGACGAATGGGCGCTCGAGCCGCATCGCCAGGCGTCAGTCGAGGAACGGCCGCTGGAGGAGCGTGGTGCACGCGTCGTGCCAGGACCCGCCGAGCTGCAGGCCGAGCCGGCGGGCGACGCGCACGTGCTCGGTTTGTTGACAGGCCGCGCGCCCCGTTATTAGAGTAGCGCTTGGCTCATGGTGGCTCACGGTCGAGCGGTGTACCCCGCTTGATGTCCTCCACGTTGTTCGCGCGAGTCGTCAGCATCATCGTCGCCGCCCTCCTGGCCGGGTGCACCTCGGCCGTGGACCTTACCCCGGCCGACGCCGTGCCCCCCAGTGAGGGCGTCGTGTTCGGACGGGTCAAGATGGTGTGGAAGGGAGAGACGAAGACGCTGACCTCCATGCTCGGCGAGAGCACGCTCAGCGTCGTCTTGCTTGCCGACGGATCCTCGAATGCGACCTCGGTTCCCCTGCGGGACGACGGCAGCTTTTACTGGCATCTGCCCCCGGGCGGCTACACGATCGCCGGCTTCGAAGGGCTGACGCCAGACCTGTTCAGTCGACGAATGAAGGGGCGGATCTTCGCCCGCTTCGGCGCGCGGCAGACCCTGGCGACGTACGTGGGCACCCTCACGCTCCTGTTCGAAGCCCCTCCCGGCTACCGGATGGTCGTGGCCGACGATTACGCGCAGGCCGTGAAAGACCTCGCCGACCGGTTCCCCCGCCTGGCATTGACCTCGCAAAAAGATCTGATGGTCCTGGAGACCGCACGGTGAGCCGGAGCCGGACGCTCCTGGCCGGCATCGCGCTCGTGCTCCTCGGCGGCTGTGCGACGACCTTCGTGGGGGTCACGCCGGTCGCCCCGCAGGTCGGAAACCCGAACTTTCCCGTCCTCGCCGACAGCCTCCAGCCCCTGTTGCAGTGGGCACGCCATCCGGACGCTGAGCGCTACGACCTCATCATCTACGAGGGCATCAAGACAAGCTCGGCCTGGGAGGGAACCAAGCGCGCCGTCGGGCGTGAAGCCTATTACCGGGAGGGGCTAATGGCGACCGAGCATCGCGTCGAGCAACCGCTGAAGCCCGACACCGAGTACTACTGGTCGGTTCGCCTCCGGCGAGGGACGAGCGTGTCGCCGTGGTCCCGCTACGACTACACCGCGTTCTTTGGCACGGGCTACATGAAGGCGGGCAACCAGCTCTTCATCTTCAAGACGCCCAAGACGCCGTAACCCACGGCCGAGGGCTCGGGGACACCATGGAACGGACCCGGCGCGGCTAGCGCGAAGCGTCGCGGGCCGGGCTGAGCCGCTCGGCTGCGCGAGCCAGGACCGTCCGGAGGACATGGGGCACGCCCAGCGCTCCTCGCTCCTCGATGGGAAGCGCGGCGAATGCCGCCGCCGCCCGCGCCACGCCCGACAGAAAGAAAAGGACGTGCAGGTTCACCCACGTCTCGCCCAGGAGTTGGAAGCGGTCGGGCAGGCCGACCGCGACGAGCCCGGAGAGCACCGAGGCCGCCGCGAAGCCGACCCCGCCGGCCGCCGCGAACACGGCGACGTAGAAGGGCCGCGCCTGGCGTGGGGAGAGGTGGATGGTGAGATCCATGGCGGCGATCCCGTGACCGCCCCAGAGCGCACCGGCCATCGCCGCCTCGAATGCGAGCGGCCACAGGAATGCCGGGGTCGGGAAGAGCCAGATCATCGGCACGGCGGCGATGCCGAACGAGCAGACGATGAGCACCGGGCGCGCGCCGAACCGGTCCACCGCCCGGCCCCACAGCGGCGCCGACACGATGCGGACGGCGGCCACGGCGACGCCGTGAAGGGACGCGATCGCGAAGCCCGTCCCCAGGTTGCTCAGCATGTGGTACGAGAAGAAGCTCGCCGACAGCCCGACGGCGCCGTTCCAGGCCAACAGGTAGACGAGAAACGGGCGTGCGACTGGATCGCAGGCGGCCCCGACGATGAGGCCCCATCGAGGTCGCTCGCGTCCGGCGGATTGGCCAAGGTCGTGCTGGCGGAGCAGCAGCACGATGCTGAGGGCGCCGGCCAGACAGCCCACGACGGCGAGGCCGCCGAGGGCGTGCCCCGTGAAGCCCCGCGGCGCGAGCACGTCTAGGACCACACCGACGGCGAGCGACGCGGTCGTTCCGGCCAGGGTCAGGTAAACGGTTCGGCGGCTGAAGAAGCGGCCGCGAATGCCGCCAGGCACCAGATCGCCCATCCACGCCATCCAGGCGTTGTTGCCGAGGACGGCGAGAATGCCGCAGACGGCGACGACGGCGACGAAGACGTGGAGCTTCGTCTCGACCAGAAGCGTCACGAAGGGCAGCGCGATCATCGGGAACCAGATGAGCCGGGAGGCGCCGATGGTTGCGACGGCCACGACCTTGGGACCGAAGGTCTGGGTCAGCCAGGCCCCCGGAAGCTGCAAGATCTGGGCGGCCAGAGGCAGCGCCCCTATGAGCCCGATGACCAGGGGCGTGCCCCCCAGATAGAGCGCCCACGCTGTGAGCACGGCGCCACCGGCGCAGGCCGCGAACAGCTCGGCGACAGCGCCCTCGGCGTAGGAGGCCATCAGCGAGGCGCGAACGGCCCCGGGATGGCGGCGCGCCGGGGCGTCACGGTCGGCCGCTCGCGCTACGGGAGCCGCGACCAGGGCCGGGCTGCTGCCGGGCAGGGACTCGCCCGGCCGCGGGACCGGCAACGCGGAAGCGACGCGGTGGATCGGATGGCGGTTCCGGTCGATCGAGTGACGCAGAGTTCCAGCCTATCCCGCGCCGCGGTGAAACCCGAAGTTTTGTCGGCGGCGCACGCCTTCCCGCGCCGATCGCGGTCGCGTCCGGCCAGCGTCCTTGACCGGTCCGGGACTGGTGGCCTACGCTGGCCGTCGTGTCGCGACGACGAGCCCTCGGTGAGGTCGCCGGCCTGTTCCTCAAGCTCGGTACCATCGGCTTCGGAGGACCGGCGGCCCACATCGCGCTCATGCGCGAGGAGGTGGTGAGGCGTCGGCGCTGGATCAGCGAAGAGCGGTTCCTCGACCTCCTGGGAATGACCAACCTGATCCCCGGTCCCAACTCCACCGAGATGGCGATTCACCTCGGCTACGTGCGCGCCGGGTGGCCCGGGCTCCTGGCCGCCGGGGCGTGCTTCATCGTCCCGGCGATGGTGAGCGTTCTGGCTCTGGCCTGGCTGTACGTGCGGTACGGGGCGCAGCCCCAGGTCACCTGGCTGCTCTACGGCGTCAAGCCGGTGATCATCGCCGTGGTCGTCCACGCGATGTGGGGCCTGTCGCGCACGGCGGTCAAGGGGCCGCTGCTGGCCGGCGTCGGCCTGGCCGTCCTGGGGCTCTCATGGCTGGGCGCCAACGAGATCGCGCTTCTGTTTGGGGGTGGGGTGGCCGTGCTCCTGCTCCGTCGAGCGCGACGAAGCTTCGGCGTTGCGCTGATGGCGGCCGGGGGCGCGACGCCCGCGGTGGCGCTCGGGCCGGCGGTCGGCACCATGGGCGCGGCCGACCTCGGCACGTTGTTCCTGGTGTTCCTGAAGATCGGCGCCGTGCTCTACGGCAGCGGCTACGTGCTGCTCGCCTTCCTGCGCGACGACTTCGTCGATCGGTTGCGGTGGTTGACCGATCAGCAACTCCTCGATGCCGTGGCGATCGGGCAGTTCACGCCCGGGCCGGTCCTCACCACCGCCACCTTCATCGGCTACCTCGTGAGTGGTTGGGTGGGCGCGATCCTCGCCACCGTCGCCATCTTCCTGCCCTCGTTCGTCTTCGTGGCCCTGAGCCACCCGCTGATCTCGCGGGTCCGAAACTCCGTCGGGGCGGGCGCCTTCCTCGACGGCGTCAACGTCGCCGCCCTGGGGTTGATGGCGGCGGTGACGTGGGAGTTGGGCCGGGCCGCGCTCGTGGACTGGCTCACCGGCGGGATGGCGCTGGTTGCCCTCGCGGTCCTCGTTCGTTTCGCGATCAACTCCGCCTGGCTGGTCGGCGCGGGGGCCGCCGTCGGCGCCGTGTCCTACCTTTTGGTTCGTTGAGGCAGCTCGTGGCGGCCCGCCGGGCCGGTCAGGGGATGCCGTCGGTCCCTTGACCGAAGTACCAGATCAGCTGGCGCAGCGGGGCGGCGAACATCAGCGCCACGCAGAACAGCGTGACGATCCAGACGGCCAGTTGCAGGGCCACGCGCCGGCTCACGTCGCGCGCGATGATGGTCGGCGGCCGCGGGGTTGTCAAGACGCCGGCGGCCGTCCGGCACCGCCCTGCTTGCACGCCTGCTCGGCCGGGTCTACGCTGACCTGTGGTCGCCGGTGCGCATGACCGCGGCGACCACCACGCAGGAGCGAGCCAGCCGCACGGCGGGCGGGGAAGGCGGCGGAGATGGTCGAGCCGTCCGGCCCCTTGACGCCGCTCCGCTTCGGGGGCCGGCAAAGGGGAGGAAGCGGCAAAAACTCCTCCAGCCGGCCCGGCCACACCGCCTCGGGCCCATTATGCCCCTTTTGCGAAGCGATATCATGAAGAGCCATGGCGCGAGCCCGCTTCGATAGGGACTACTATCGGATCCTCGGCGTCGCCCCCGACGCGCCCGAGGACGAGATCCGCAAGGCCTACCGCCGCCTGGCGCTGGAGTGGCATCCCGACCGCAACGCCGGGAGCCCGGCGGCTGGCGAGCGGTTCAAGGAGATCAGCGAGGCCTACGCGGTCCTGATCGATGCCGCCAAACGCCGCGAGTACGATCGGGCGCGATGGGCAGGCGCGCCCGGGGACTTCCGCCACACGCGGGACGACCTGTTTCGGGACCTCTTCGCCGATCCACGGGCCAGCGCGATCTTCGAGGACCTGGCCCGCGAGTTCGCGCGTCTGGGCGTGCGGGTGGACCGTCGCGACTTCCGCCAGACGCTCTTCGGCGGCCGCGCCGTCATCACCGGCGGAATCTTCGTCATCTCCCCGCTCACGCCGGCCCTGGTGCTCCTTCGGCTCGCCCGGGCGGCGCTCCGAGGAGCCCGGGGCGCACGGGTCAGTGAGGCCGACGCGTCGAGGCGGCCGCGCGGCGTCGTGGGGAATCTGCTCCAGGCCGGGCGCTGGCTGCTCGGGCTGACACCGGGCCCCGCGAACGGCGACGTGATCTTTCCGCTTCGGCTCACCCGGGCGGAGGCCCAGGAGGGCGGGCGCCGACGACTGGCCCTGGGTCGCTCCGATGGCCGGGACGAGGTGCTGGTCACCATCCCGGCCGGCATCCGCTCAGGCACCCGGTTGCGCCTGCGCGGCAAGGGACGCCCGATGGCCGGCGGCCGCACCGGCGACGCCTATCTCGTCGTCGAGGTCGAAGACTAGTTCAACAGCGGCAGCGGCTGCGCGGCACGACGTAGATGAACCGATCGTCCGTCAGGCGGCGCCACTGTTCATCACGCAGCGCCCGCCGCGTTTCCTGCAGCTCGCGCCGCCATTCGGCGGCGTCCTCCAGGCCCGCGGCCACGAACGCGCGCAGATCGGCGGTGAGTGGAGCGTCCCGCAGCAGACGAAGCGTGCGATCCACCTGGGCGGCGGTGCGCGGGTCAAGCTGAAGGGTGCGGAACGCGGTCAGGTGCTCGTCGGCGCGTCCCTCCTCCCCGCGCTGCAGGTGGGCCAGGCCCAGATACAACCGCGCCATGGCGTGGCCCGGCGCCTGCGCGACGGCGCGCTCCAACACGTCCACCGCATCGTCCCAGGCCCCGAGCTGGTAGCGAGCCAACCCCAGGCCGACGAGCGCGTCGAGGCGGTCGGGCTCTTCGGCGAGGACGGCGGCGAAGCGGCTGGCCGCCTCGTCGTAACGACCCTGTCGATACGCCGTCGCGCCCTGAACGTAGGCGGTGGCGCAGCCGCCGAGCAGGGCGGCAGCCACCAGCACCAGCGGGATCGTCCTACGCGTAGGCGAACCCCATGGTGCGGCAGTGGTAGTGCAGCCCCCCGTCCTGGACGATCAGGAAGCGGGCCAGGCGATCGCCGTCGTTGTGATGGGAATGCACCGCGCCGGGCGGCGTGATCATGACCGCGTGAGGCTGCCACTCGATGCGGGCGCCCCCGACGAGCGAGTAGCAGCGGGCGGCCTCGACGATCAACGTGACCGCGACGGCGTTGTGGCGGTGCGAGCGTTGCGACTCGCCGGGCAGCAGCGAGTTCATGGCCAGCGTGAGCGAGGGCAGACAGGTGCGCTCGCGGTCCAGCGCGACGCTGCTGAAGGTCACGGCCTTGCCCGTCATCGTCTGGTCGGGCGGCAGCCGGTGAATCGCCTCGAGCTGGCGCCGGATCTCGGCCACTGGATAGTGCACGGCCCCCACCGGCTCGGCGCCCGGTGCCGGCGGCCGGGCTCGCGAGAAGGCGAGCTCGGGCTCGTTGGTGACGATCCACAGGAGGCTGTCGGCGCCGGCCCGATGGCTGGCCGCACCGCCGGGGAGCACGAACACGTCGCCCGTCTGCCAGGCGAGGACCTCCGATCCCCAGGCGCTCTCGCCGCCGCCGGCGATCACGTAATGGATCGCCCCGGTGGCCGCGAAGCACGTCTCGAGCTTCTCGCCCGATCGGATCCTCGCGTAGCGCGCCAGGATCAGGGGCGTGGTCGCCGGGAAGCCGGTGGCCAGCGCGTCGCTGAGGTCGAGCGGGATCAGGCCGCTCGGCCCGGCCGGGTCGAGCGCCGCCTCGCGCTGGGGGGCAAACACCTGGGCTGGAACTTTCGGACGCGCGATGTTGAAGCCGTCGGCGGACGAAAAGTACCGGGCTCGGCGCGCATACTCGGCATCGGAGCACGCACTCATGGCATCTCTCCCGGGGCGGTGGCGTCGAGGCCGATGGTAGCACGGGCTCCACCTGCCGCTGGGCGGCCACCAGATTCTCACCGCATGGGGGAGCCCTCCCCGGGACAGTCTCCCACCGGTTCGGCGCCAGGGCCGCCAATCCGTGTCACACCACGCAGGATTTCCGCGTGTTACGAGGCATCCGCCCTCGGCACCGAACTTGCCCTTTCTGGCGCCCAAGAGGCTCAAGGAACAGGCGAGAGGAACCGAGTGCCCCGACCGCTCCCGGACCACGATCTCGAGCCGCGCGCGACCGCTGGCGAGGCCACCGCCAGGCCCCCGGTGTCCATCCTCGAGGCGAAATCGCGCGCCGAAGACCAGACCCAGGTCGGACGCCGTCTGGGCGACATCCTGGTCTCCGAAGGCCTCGTCTCCCGCGAGCAGGTTACCCAGGCCATCGCCGAGCAGAAGCGGACCAGCGAGAAGCTCGGCACCGTGCTCATTCGTCTGGGATACATCGCCGAAGAGGTGCTGGTCCATTTCCTGTCGACCAAATACCGGGTGCCGGTGGTGACGCTGCCCGAACGCAAGATCCCGCCGGAGATCCTCAAGCTGGTGCCGGCCAGCGTCGCTCGCAAGTATGACCTCATCCCCATCGCCCGGCGCAGCCCCACCTCGCTCATCCTGGCCATGGCGGATCCCTCGGACCTCTCGGCGCTGGACGATGTCGCGTTCCGCACGGGCCTGAAGGTGGTGCCCGTCATTGCCGCGGCCTCGGCCATCCGCCGGGCCATCGACCAGTCCTACGAGTCCGAGGCCGCCGGCAGCGTCGACGTCATCAGCGAGGCCGAGGCCCTGGCCGGCCGGATCGCGCTCACCGAGGGCCGCGAGCGCACCGCGCCCTTGACCGCGCACGAGCTGCAAAGCTCGGCCGACCAGTTGCCGGTGGTGCGCCTGGTCAACCTGATCCTGCTCGACGCCATCCGCAGGGGCGCCTCCGACGTCCACCTAGTACCCGACGAGGAGGCGTTCCACGTCCGGATGCGCGTGGACGGCATCCTCCAGGAGATGATGACCCCGCCGCGCGCGCTGGAGGCGGCGCTGGTGTCGCGGATCAAGATCATGGCGAGCCTGGACATCGCCGAGCGCCGCCTGCCTCAGGATGGCCGCATCAAGTTCCGGGACGACGCCCGCGAGATCGACTTCCGGGTCTCGGTCCTGCCGTCGATCTTCGGCGAAAGCGTGGTGCTTCGGCTCTTGAACAAGGAAGCGCTCAAGCTCGACCTCACCCATCTCGGGTTCGACCCCTGGAGCCTCGAGCACTTCCAGAAGGCGATCCGGAGCCCGCACGGGATGCTCCTGGTGACAGGCCCGACGGGCTCCGGAAAGACGACGACGCTCTACTCCGCGCTGCAGACGGTGAACACGCCCGACGTCCACATCCTCACCCTCGAGGACCCGGTGGAGTACAACCTGCAGCGGGTCACCCAGATCCAGGTCAACGAAGAAGTCGGCCTCACCTTCGCGACCGCGCTGCGCTCCTTCCTGCGTCATGACCCCGACGTCATCCTCCTCGGCGAGATGCGGGACACCGAAACGGCCCAGATCGCGGTGCGCGCCGCCCTGACCGGCCACCTGGTGCTGTCCACCCTGCACACCAACGATTCCCCCTCGGCGGTGGCCCGGCTCGTGGACATGGGCATTCCGCCGTTCTTGCTGGCCTCGTCGCTGCGGCTGGTGGCGGCCCAACGCCTGGTGCGCAAGGTCTGCGGCCAGTGCCGGGAACCGTACGAGATTGACGAGTCGACGCTGGCCGCGGCCGGCTATCCGCCGCGGGGGGCGGGCAAGTACGCCGTCTACAAGGCCCGGGGCTGTCCGGCCTGCAACTTCACCGGCGTCAAGGGACGGATCGCCATCTACGAGATCATGTCGGTCACGCCTGAGATCCGGGAGCTGATCGTTCGCAACGCGACGCCGGGGGAGATCAGCAGGGTCGCCTGCGACCAGGGGATGAGGACGCTCCGCGAAGCCGCCCTCCACAAGGTCATCGAAGGGCTCACCACCGTCGACGAGGCGCTACGGGTGACGACGGACTAAGCGGGCCGCCCGCACCTAGCGCTGGACCGCGTGGCCGGCCTTGAGCCAGGCGGTCATGCCGCCCGTCACGTTGTAGCAGCCTCCGATCCCGAGACGTTTGAGGGCGCTGATCACCGTGCTCGAGCGCAGTCCGCCCGCGCACAGGACGGCCTTGGTCCGATCGGGGGCGAGCTCGTTCCGGCGATGCGTCGCCTCCAGCATCGGCAGGTGCAGGGCCCCGGCGATGTGCCCCTCCCGCCACTCGAAGGATTCCCGCACGTCGATGACCTGGACGCCCCGCCGCTCGTCCAGCCACTCGGCCAGGTCGTAGACGGTGATCTGGGGCACCGTCTCGACCGGCAGACCCTCGCTGCGCCACTCGATCATGCCCCGTTGCAGGAATCCGGTGACCTGGTCCACGCCCACCCGGGCCAGCCCGCCGAGCGCGCGCTCGAGATCCGACGGCCCCTGGGCCAGCAGGATCAGCGGGGTGGCCGGCGGCACGAACCAGCTGACGCGGTCGGCGAACTGGGGGCTCTCGATCCACACGTTGAGGGCGCCGGGGACGTGGCCCTCACCGTAGGTGCCGGGATCGCGCAGGTCCACCACGCAGGCGCCCTGCCGCACGGCCTCCCAGGTCTCCCGCGCGGCCAGCGGGCGCGGCTTGGCGCTGACCAGGGGGACGAGCCCCTGGTTCTTGCCGACGATCGTCTCGAACGAGGGCGGCTTCGGCGGCAGCCCGGCCATGAGGAAGAGCACGAAGTCCTCTTTGCTGCGGCGGCCCAGGGCCGGATTGAAGCGCCGCTCGAACCCGATGGTGGACGCCGACTTGGAGGACATCGCCCGCCCGCACAGCGAGCCGGAGCCGTGCGCCGGATACACCTCCACGCTGTCGGGCAGGGGCAGCAAGGCGCCGCGCAGGCTGTCGTAGAGGTCGGCCGCCGCCTGCTCGCCGCCGAGGTCGGGCCGGCCCACGTCGCCGATGAAGAGCGTGTCGCCGGTCAGCACGAACCACGGCTCAGCACCCCGGCTGCGATCGGTGACCAGCAGGCAGATGCTGTCGGGGGTGTGCCCCGGCGTGTGCAGGACCCGGAGGGCGATCGTGCCGACCTCCAGGGTGTCGCCGTCTCGCACGCGCTGGTGCTCGAACACCGCCCGTGAGGTGTGATGCAGGAGGATGGGCGCCTGGCTCAGCGCGGCCAGATCGCGGTTGCCCGAGATGTGGTCGGCGTGCGTGTGGGTCTCGATGATCCGGGTGATCCTGAGCCCCTTCTTCCGGGCCAATCGGAGATACTCGTCCACGCGGTCGCGCCCGGGATCGACGACGACGGCCTCGCCGGCCTGGCCGCAGCCAATCAGGTAGGAGAGACAGCCCGACTCTTCGTTGTGCAGTTGATGGAAGATCACGCCGTGCCCTCCGCGCTTATTATAGGGGCATTCGCCACGGGGGAGGCCAGGGCGGTGGGACAGTCACGAGTGAAAGTGGCCAGGGCGGCCGACATCGAGCCGGGGCAGGGCCGGGTCGTCGAGGCCGGCGGCCGCACGCTGGCGCTGTTCAACATCGAGGGGCGCCTCTACGCCATCGACAACACGTGTCTGCATCGGGGAGGCCCGCTGGGGGAGGGGGACCTGGATGGACGGGTCGTGACCTGCCCGTGGCACGCGTGGCGATGGGACGTCACGACCGGAGCCAACGTCAACAACCCGGCCGTCAAAGTCGCCTGCATCCCCGTCAGCGTGGAGGCGGGTGAGGTGTTCGTCGAACTGCCCGCCTGACCCCGGAAGATTCTCGGCCCGCGAAGCGGGTATAATCCCAGCCGGCTCAGAGACCGCTTCAGGAGGGAGGTGATGGTATGCCGCGATTCGTCCTCGCCGTAGCCGCCGTCGCCGCGGCCGCGCTCTTCGTGGTGGCCCCGGCCCTGGCGGCGAAGTGCCCGACGCTGATCGCGCAGATCAATAACGCCGCCGGCAATCGGTTCGACGCCGCGAGCCACCAGGCCAAGGCCAAAGCCGCCGAGGCGCAGAAGCTCCACGCCGAAGGTAAGCACCCCGAATCGGAGAAGGCCGCCAACGAAGGGCTGGACCTGCTCGGCATCAAAAAGTAGCGCTCCGGGCGGGCCGGGGGCGCCCTCGCTGTGGCGCCCCGGCCTGCCACTCATCTGCTAGCATGGGGACCCGGTGGAGTCCGTCCTGTCGACGCCGCCGCTCGTGATCCTCGCCGTGGTGCTGGTCGCCGCCCTCGGCCTCTTCGGCGCGCAGAAATATCAGCGATGCCCGCACTGCGGCCGGATCGTCCGCCGCGCCGTCCAGGGCTGGCGCCGGTGTGCGGCGTGCGGCCGGCAGTACCGGAAGGGCTTGCGCCTGCGATGACCTGGCCCTCGGCTCGCGTCCTCGTCGGCGCGGCGGTCGGTGTCGTGATCGTGGCGCTGCTCGGCCTGGGCGCCTGGCTCTGGGCGGACGCCCGGGACCGCCGGGCCGCGGCGGCCTACGCCGAGCCGCTGGCGCGCCTGGCCGCCGCCCGCGGCGCCTCGGCGTCCAGCCCCGAAGCCCGAGCGGCGGTGGCGCGCGACCTCGAGGCGGCGCTCGCCCAGCATCCTTCCGCGTCGATCGCGGCACAGGCCGCTCTCGAGCTGGGCAATCTGCGCTACGAGGAGCGCGACTATGTCCGCGCCCGCAGCGCCTGGGAGGTCGCCGTGGCCCGGGCCGCTTCGCCGACGGTTCGCACGCTGGCGCGTGCCGGGGTCGGCGACACCTGGGAGGCCGAAGGTCATCCAGGCAAGGCGGCCGAGGCCTACCAGGCCGCTCTGGCGCTGCTTCGCCCCGCCGACTTCTACTACGAAGAGCTCCTGCTGGCGCTGGGGCGGGCCCAGGAGCTCAGCGGCAACCGCGACGCGGCGGTGGAGACCTACCGGCGCCTGGTCCGCGAGCGTCCCCGCAGCCCACGCACCGATGACGTTCGCGCGCGGCTGGCGGCGTTGGGAGCCGGGCCGTAGGGCGCCAACCCTGAATGGCCGATAAGAGGGATTATGTCAACTTCCGGCAATAACTGCTCCCGCCCGTCCCGCCCTAGCAGTGGTGTTCGACAAACCACACGGAGGGATCCCTATGACCCTCGGACACGCGCTTCGGCTGGCGATCACTGGCTTCGCCGTCCTGCTGACCCTCCCTACGACCGGCACCGCACAGACCCTGGGTTTCTATGACACGTTTCCGGGGACGCTGATCGACTCCCTCAAGTGGCGGGCCGTTGAGCAGGCGGCGGCGGCGACCACCAACCCCTTGGCGATCGTGAACACGGAGGCCCGCCGAGAGATCATCGACGTCGACCCCGGCCCGGTAGTGGGCCGTCAGCTCCGGCTCCAGCTGCGGACCACGGGGGGCACGGCTCCAACATCGGGATCACCGGCGAGGGGCGGAACGACCTCCGGATCAACCACCCGGCGCTCGTGGATGGGATCCCCCCGATCACCGCGCTTCAGGCCAAGGTCACCGTGCGCAGCGCGCTCGCCCAGAACTGTGCTGCGAACCCGGAGGCCACCCGGAGCCGCGCGAATCTGTTCGGCTTCTTCTTCAACGACGGCTCGAGTACGGGACCGACTGATTTCACTGGTGACATCATCGCCGGGATCACCGTCGAGCGGAACAGCAAGACCGGGGACCGGATCGTCGCCTTCCTGAACCGCTGCGATACGGCGGCGTGCGTCTTCAGCACGAACCTCGTCGCGGCGGTCTTCACGCGGACGTGGACGCTGGGGATCGCGCAGCTCCTGACAGTGGTGTGGCAACCTGCCAACAACCGCTTCGTCTACACGGTGAGCGGGGGCGGCCTGGCCACGGAGACGAGGATCCTCACCTACACCCAGCCGGACGCGGCTCTTCCGCGACTGTTCCTCAAGGAGCTACGGGTCGCGAACACCGTGCCGAACTGCACCGCGGGTCGGCGCGTGGCGGCGATCGACGCCCTATTCGACAGCGTCGCCATCAACGCCAACGCGGTGCCTGCTGCCGCGCTCTCCGCCGAGGGGGCTGAAGAGGCCGAGGGTCAGGACCCCGACGGCGGTTAGCTCGCGGGCCCGGGCCGGCGCAGCGAGGCGATGAGGTCCAGGACCCGGAGAATCTCGCTTCCCTCCCGCACCATGTCCCGGTCACCGGCTTGGCCCCAGCGCAGGATGCCCGCCCGGTCCACGATGAAGGTGGAGCGATAGGCGACGTTGCGCTCCTCGTCGTGGACCCCGTAGGCCCCCATGACCCGTCGGTGGACATCGCTCAGGAGCGGAAACGGCAGGCGCCGGGCGTCGGCGAAGGCACGGTGGCAGAACGGGCTGTCGCCACTGACGGCGACGAGCGCGGCCCCGCGCTCCTGAATCTTCTGGGCGACCTGAGCCAGGGCGCCGAGCTCAGGGGTTCAGATCCGCCCCCAGTCGTAGCAGTAGAACGCCAGAACGACGTCGGCCCGCCCCCGGAAGCTGGCGAGCGCGAGCTCCCCGCCCTCGGTGGATGGCAGCGTGAACTCCGGAGCCATCGCCCCATACTGTAGCGACATCGGCACCCTCGGTACTATGTGGTTTCAGTACGTTACCAACCAGCGCGTGAGACCCCACGTCAACCGGGAATGTGGGCTTCTTCGGGCAGGTCGGCCCACCGGGGCTTCCACTCGGGGACGGTGAGCCCGACCTTCGCGCAGAGGCCGCGGACCTCGTCGGCGAAGGCCTGGCGCACCTCGTCGTTGTCCCGGCCCTTCAGCCCGAGCTCGCGGTAGCGGCGGTTCTTGGGCGAGCCGGGGCAGCCGAAGATGTTCATCGTCCGGATGTACCACTTGTTGAAGGTGGCCTGAGCCTCGTCGTGGGTCGCCGGGTCATCGCTGAGCTTCTTCACCCAGAACTCCCCGTGCCGGATGTGGAACTTCTCCTCCTTGAAGATGCCCTCGATGGCCCGGACCCACGGGCCGTACGAGCAGTGCCGAACGTCCTCGAGCTGATGGCCGGCCCCCCGGTCCATGCAGAAGTTGAAGAAGATGAAATCGGCCCAGGTCTCGATGGGGTAATAGAAGATGTTCACGCGCTTGTCGCTGGTGATCCGCTTCGTGCCGATGTCGGCCGCGGCGTCGATGCGCATGGTGAAGATCTCGTCGTGGGCGCTCACGTGGCTGGTCACGTCCGCCCCCAGGTCGGCCAGCAGGCCGTACATCACCGTCGCATGGCGAATCTCGTCTTTCACGATCTGCGCGACCACGTGCTTTTCCTCCACCGTGGGCGCCTTGCAGATCCAGGGCACGTAGCCGTAACCCCCGGCCAGCTCGGAGTCGGCCTGCATGGTCATGAGGTGCACCAGGTGCTCGCGGTACTCGGACGTCATCTCGTCTGCGGACTCCAGGCGGATCCCGCTGCGGATCTTCGCCATCATCGCCTTGTCGAGGTCACTCATCGCTTGGCCTCCTCCGTTCTCTCGACCACCCGGACCGCTTTGCCCTCCGAGCGTGGGATCGTGCGGGGCGGCACCAGCCGGACCGCGACGGTGAGTCCCAGCGCCGCCCGCAGCCGGGCAGCCACGCGCTGCTGCAGCGCGGCGGCGGCCGGATGGTCGTCCCCAAGACCGCCGGCCCGCTCCAGGAACGCCGGGGCCGGCTCCACCTGGACCTCGACCCGGGCCAGCGTGAGCGTCCGGTCGACCACCACCTGGTAGTGAGGCACGAGGTCCTCGACGTCGAGCAGGGCCTGCTCCACCTCGGAGGGGTACACGTTCACCCCCTTGATGATAAGCATATCGTCAGCGCGGCCGACGATCCTGCGCATTCGCGCCGATGTCCGACCGCAGCGGCAGGGCTCGAGCGTGAGTGCCGTGATGTCGCCCGTGCGGTAGCGGATCATGGGCAGCCCGCGCTTGGTGAGGGTGGTGAGCACCAGCTCGCCCTGGTCCCCGGGCCCGAGCGGCTCGCCGGTGGCGGGGTCGACGACCTCGGGCAGGAAGTGGTCGTCCGCGATGTGCAGGCCCTCGCGGGCCTCACACTCCCCGCTCACGCCGGGACCGACGATCTCGCTGAGACCATAGCTATCGTAGGCCGGGCACCCCAGGGCCGCTTCCAGAGCTCGGCGAACGCCTTCCGTCCACGGCTCGGCGCCGAACATCCCGTAGCGCAGGCCGAGCGCGCCGGGCTTGACCCCCTGCTCGGCGAGCGTCTCGGCGATGTGCAGGACGAAGGAGGGCGTGCCGCAAAGGCCGGCGGGCCGAAGATCGCGCAGGAGCAGGCACTGCCGGGCCGTGTTGCCCGACGAGGCCGGGACCACCGACAGGCCGATGCGCTCGGCGCCGTGATGAAAGCCCAGACCGCCGGTGAAGAGGCCGTAGCCGAAGGCGTTGTGAAAGAGGTCCCCGGGGCGGGCTCCCGCGGCCACCATGACGCGCGCCATCACCTCCCGCCAGACCTCCATGTCGGAGGCCGTGTAGCCGACGACGGTCGGCTTGCCCTTCGTTCCCGACGAGGCGTGCAGGCGGACGATCTCGGCCGGCGGGACGGCGAAGAGTCCGAACGGGTACTGCTCCCGGAGATCGCTCTTGCGGGTGAACGGCAGCCGGGGCAGGTCCTTCAGGCTCCGCACCGTGACGCCGCCGAGCCGCTCGTGGTGCCAGGGCACCCGCGCGGCAGCCCAGGCGAGCGTCTCCTGCAGCCGCGCGAGCTGCAGCGCCTCGCGCTCGGCGCGCGGCTGGCGTTCGGCTTCCGGGTTCCAGATCATTGTAGCGAGGTCGGCGAGGCCGGCTCGGGCCGTGGGTGGCCTGTTCGAGGTGCGTAGGGCTGCGCGGCTCTAAACCGATCTTTCATCTCGAACCCCTGTTCGAGGTGCGTAGGGCTCCGTGGCTCTAGACCGATTGATCATTTCGTATTCCTGAGGCCAGGCGGCAGGGGGGTCCGGGAATTGCTGATCCACGATCCGGTGGTGACGGAGCCCCACGGCCTCTCGCTGAATCAGCAGGGCAAGGCGCGCCCCGGCCGCCCGCCGCCAGGCGCAGTCGTACTCGCGCTCGAGGCGATCCCGCTCACGAGGCTCGCCCGCCGCGCCGAGCGCGACCCCCAGGCGGGCACCCCGGCCAGCGCGTCGTCGAGTCGTTCGCCGGCGCGTCTCAGGGCCGCCGCCTTCTCGGCGAGGATCTCACGCGTGGTCCGCTCGAGCCCCTGTCGGCCCTGCAGCCCGCTCAGCGTCCCCTCCCCGACCGCGCCTGAGCCTCGCGGTACACGGCCAGGGTGCGGTCGATCTGTAGCCGTACGTCGAACTCCTGCACGGCGACTTCGCGGGCCCGGCGCCCCATGGCCTGGCGCCGCGCAGGGTCCAGCAGAAGGTCGATGGCGGCGTCGGCTAGGGCCGTGGCCTCCGCCTTGGCCAGCAACCCGGTCTCACCGTCACGCACCACCTCGTCGCAGCCGGGAGCACTGACCGCCACCGCTGGCAGGCCGCAGGCCGCGGCCTCGGCGAGGACCAGGCCCTGCGTCTCCGTCTCGGAGGCGAACAGGAAGAGGTCGGCGGCGCGGTAGCAAGGAGCCAGCGCGTCGTGGGGCCGGACGCCGAGAAAGCGGATGCCGTCCCGGACAGGCAACGAGGCGGCCAGGCGGCGCAGCCGATCGGCCTGGCTCCCCTGCCCGACCAGGACCAGGCGGGCGTGGGGCACGGTGGTGGCGATCCGTTCGAAGGCGGCCAGGATGCGGTGGACGCTCTTCTCGCGGTCGAGACGGCCGACGTAGAGCAGCAGGGCCTGCTCGGGCGTCAGGCCCATCGCGCGCCGGGCGGCCTCGCGGTCGCCCGGTCTGAAGCGCTCGAGATCGATCCCGGTCGGCACCACGGCGATGGGCATGCGCACGCCGCGGGCCTGGAGCTCGTCGCGGACGACCGCCGAGGGCGCGATGACGGCGTCGGCGAAGGCGGCGAATCGGGTGCTCAGCCGGATGGCCGCCGCCTCGACGAGCCCTCGGCGAAGGGGCACGTAGTGGGCATACTTCTCGTAGCGCGTGTGATACGTGAAGACGAGCGGTCGTCCCGCCCGGCGGGCCAGCCGCCGGGCCGTCGGCCCGAGCAGGAACGGGTGATGGGCGTGGAAGACGTCGATGGCGAGCGCGCGCACTCGGGCCGCGATGCGCCGCGAGTAGGGCACGGCCAGGGGGAACTGCGGATAGGTCAGCGCGGGGATCGAGGGATAGCGGACCACGTGGGACGGGTCGGCGGCCGCGTCGCGGAACCGGGGGGCGAAGACCCAGACCGGGTGGCCCCTGGCGTGGAGACCGCGCCGGAGTGTCTCCACCGACGTGGTGACACCCCCGCAGAACGGCAGATAGTTGTTGGTGAACAGCGCGACGCGCACGGGGCCGTCCGCTAGGCCTTGTTGAACTTCTCGAAGTCCTCCGGCTTGATACTCCCCAGCCACTCCCGGATGCGCTCGGGATCGTCGGCCTTGACGCCCTCGGCCTCCTTGGCCGGGACGTCGAGGCTCTTGGCCTTGCGCACGACCTCCTCGTCGACGTAAATCGGGGCCCCCACCCGCAAGGCCAGCGCGATGGCGTCGGACGGTCGGGAGTCCACGGTGTACTCGATGTCGCCGATCTGGAGGTGGAGCACCGCGTAGAAGGTGTTTTCCTTGAGATCGGTGATGGCGATTTTCACCACGCGGGCGTCGATGGTCTCCAGGATGTTCTTGATGAGGTCGTGGGTCATCGGACGCGGCGTGGAGATCTTCTCCAGTTCCAGGGCGATGGCGTTGGCCTCGAAGATCCCCACCCAGATGGGGAGCGAACGCTTCTCCTCTTCGTCCTTGAGGATGATGATCGGCATATTGGAGAGCGGATCGAGCGCCAGCCCCCGCACCTTCATCTCGACAAACATACGGCCTCCTCCGGGAGCGCAGCGACGGTCCCGCGCAGGCTGTGGGGCAGCACGTCGGTGATCCTGATCGCCACGATGTCGCCGATTGCGACCCCGGGGGCCGCTGCGAAGTTCACCACCCGGTTGCACCGGGTCCGGCCCTGCAGCTCGTCGGCCTCCCGGCGGGACCGGCCGTCGACCAGCACCTCGACGGTCTGGCCGAGGAGACGACGGCTGCGCTCGGCGCCGATTCGCGCGGCGAGCGCGAGCAGGCGGCTGTTCCGATCGGCCTTGACCGGGAGCGGGATCTGGTCGGGCATGCTCGCCGCCGGCGTGCCCGGCCGGGGCGAGTACCGGAAGGCGAAGACGTTGTCGTAGCCGATGCGCTCGACCATGTCGAGCGTCTGCTGGAAATCGTCCTCGGTTTCGCCGGGGAAGCCGAGGATCAGGTCCGTCGAGAGGGCGACCTCGGGCACGGCCTCCCGCAGCTCGGCGATGAGGGCGACATAGCGCTCGCGCGTATAGCCGCGGTTCATCCGCTCGAGCACCCGGTCGGCCCCCGACTGCAGCGGCAGATGCACCCACTCGCAGACGGGGGGCACGTCACGGATGGCCCGGATCAACCGGGTGGTGAAGTTGAAGGGGTTGGAGGTGGTGAAGCGGATGCGCGCGATCCCTTCCACGCCGGCCACTCGTTCCAACAGGGCGGCCAGGTCGGTGGGCGGATCGAGGTCGCGGCCGTACATCTCGACCGTCTGCCCCAGCAGGGTCACCTCGCGGCAGCCCTCGGCGGCGAGCCCCTCGATCTCCGCGACGACCGACTCAGGGGAGTGACTGCGCTGGCGGCCACGCGTGACCGGAACCACGCAGAAGGTGCAATGCTTCTCGCAGCCCTCCATCACGGTGACGTAGGCGCGGAGGCGAGAGGTGCCGTCGGGCTTGGCGGTGATTTTCACCAGCGGGGCCTCGCCGGTCTCCAGCACCGGTCGTTGGCCGTCCCGGGCCCGCTGCACCAGCTCGGCGACGCGGGCGATGGCGGGCGAGCCAAAGACGAGATCGACGCCGGGCGCCCGCCGCAGCAGCTCGGCCTGGTGGAGCTGGGCCATGCACCCCATGACGCCGACCAACAACCCCGGCCGGCGCGCCTTGAGACGCCGCAACTCGCCGAGCTTCGAGAAGACCTTGTCCTCGGCTTTCTCGCGAATGGCGCAGGTGTTGACGAGCACGAGGTCGGCCTCGGCCTCGCTCGCCGTCAGTTCCCAGGCCTGCGCCTTGAGCAGACCGGCCACGCGCTCCGAGTCGTACTCGTTCATCTGACAGCCGTACGTGATCAGGTGAAGCTTGGCCATGCGCGGTTTGGAGCCTGCAACGCTGGGTTGACCGTAGCATCGGGTCCCAGGGAAGTCAACGGAACGCGGGCCGAACGCACGTCGGCGGTCGGCCCGCGGCGGAGCGGCGAGGCGGTCGAAACCCGCGAGGACTAGTCGATCTCTTCGGGACGGCTCCCGTGGCCGGCGCCCACGCGCGAGATCTCGCCCCGGCCGTTGTCGGCGCCGTGCCCGTTGCCGCCGAAGACGAGGGGCGGCTTCAGCTCGAACTGCCGCTCCAGGCGCGCCCGACGCTCCTTCCAACCCTCCTGGTACTCCAGCTCGTCCTCGTGCAGCGTGGCCGGCTGCTTGATCCCGTGGGCCGTGCGGAACTGGATGGCCAGCTCCGAGGCGCGCCGCCGCACCTCGTCCCACGGCGTGCCCAGCGAGAACTGGTCCGAGATGGCGCCGATCCGGCCGGCGTGGACGTTGCACGACAACGTGATCGCCGAGATGATCGGACCCGACCAGTACGAGGTCTGGCTGTTGATGGGGACCGGCAGGATGTGCAGGTAGTGGCTGCCCCGGCAGTCGCCCGCCACCATCGGGCAGGCGGCCCACGGCGAGGTGATCTCGCCGGGCGCCGGCCAGTCGCCCTGGGCCAGCGCCAGCAGCACCGGATCGTCCTTGCCGCCGTACGTGAAGCCCTTCTTGGTCTTGATGTTGTGCAGGCGCTCGGCCGAGCACACGTAGCCAAGCTGCTCGGCCACGTCGCGCTCGCCCCGGCTCCAGATGCGGGCCACCACGAACCGGGACGACCGGCAGAGGCCCTCGATGTCGTAAAGGTCCTCGGGCGCCCGGAGCCGGATGATCTTCTCCTGGAGGCCCTTGGCCAACTCCTCCATCTTGCCGTCGAGGGCCCGCTGGTCCCGAGGATGCGCCCCGGCCTCCACGGCCTGGGCCTTCGTGTCGAGGTCGACGATGTCGAAGAGGTAGCCGCGTTTCATCTTGGAGGCGGCGATGACGAGCCCGGTGTTGAACCGCGGCAGCAGGTAGGCGCCGGTGGCGTAGTAGTTGAAGGCCATCGGCTCGGTCTTGTCGCAGAACGACAGCAGCACCGTCTGGGAGGCGTGGTCCTTGCGGACCGGCAGGGGCAGCGTCACCGTGGCCGGCCCAGCCCCGCGGAGGTTGCCGGTGAACGCATCGGCCACCAGGTCCTGGCCCGGCCCGTAGAGACCGAGCTCCGCAGCTTTGCGCGCGCCCTCGTGCAGCGCGTCCCACATGAGCTCGTCGACGACGCTCTGGTCCACCGCCTCGTCGAGGATCCCGGTGACGGCCACATCGTCGCCGGTGTGGGTCACGATCAGCGACGAGAACATCAGCTTGCCCTGGCTGACGTTGTTCTCCAGCACGAACCGGGCGATCACCGCCTTGACCTCGTCGGCGGCGACGACATGCCCGCCGACGCCGCCCACATCGGCCTTGGTGGCCTTGATGTAGCGCTGAACCAGCGCCGGATCCCGGCTGAAGACGTAGGACTTGTACGAGAAGATGTTCGGGGTGTTGGTGACCGCGATCTTCTCGGTTACTGTGGGGGGCAGGTCGGCGAGATTGTCCTTGGACTGGTGGTAGTCCGCGAGCGTGGGGGTCCCCTTGCCGTCAGCCACGCCATATCGCTTGCCTGCCATGCGCGCCTCCTCGTCCCGACTAGGGTCGGGTCGCAACGAAATCGGTGATGCCTCGGAGAATAACGAGTACACTGGGCCCGGTCAAGCAAGAACTTTACGATGGTGAAATTAATTTCTCAACGACCGCGCGAGCTGAGGCAAATGGTCCAGTGCCTGGAGCTCTACTATCGCCAGGGGCGGAGCCAAAAAGACATCGCCAGCGCCCTGGGGGTGTCGGCGGCCACCGTCTCCCGGCTGCTCAAGCGGGCCTTCGACGACGGGCTGGTGCGGGTAGAGTTGGACCTGCCCCGCACCCAGGATCTCGAGACGGGGCTGGTCGAGCGGTTCGGCCTGCGCGATGCCGTGGTGGTGGCCGCCGGGGGCCGGGCCGACGTCAGGGAGGAACTGGGTGTCGTCGCCGCCGCCTACTTCGAGAAGGTGGCCAGCAACGGCCTCCGGGTCGGCCTGTCTTGTGGATTCACCCTGTACCAGACGATCCGGTCCCTCCGCGAGCGGCGCTTCCGCGACCTGGCCCTTTACCCCCTGAGCGGCGAGAGCACCCTGAAGCTGGTCGACCTCTCACCCAACACCCTGGTCGGGATGATGGCGGCCAAGTACCGGCCCCCTGTGACGGCGTTTGCCCTGCCCGTCCACCATCTGGTCTCCTTGCGCGAGATCGAGCGGGTGCGGCGTCGCCTCCTGCGGGACCCCGAGGTCCGCCAGATCTACGAGGCGGCCCAGGCGGTCGACATCGCGCTGGTGGGGGTGGGCCAGATCGGCGAGCAGACCCCGGGGTTCTGCTCGCTGGCCGAAGCCTACGGCGTCAGCGTCAAACGCCTGCGGGAGTTTGGGGTGGTCGGGGAAATCAACTACCAGCCCTTCGACGTCGAGGGCCGGATCGTGGACCAGCCCGAGCTACGCGCGCTCATGCGCCGGCTGCTGTCCGTGAGCGGCGACCGGCTGCAGGAACTCTCCCGCCGTGAGGACCGCTGGATCATCGCCGTTGCCGGGGGCCGGCCGAAGATCGATGCCGTCCGGGGCGCGCTCCGCGGACGGTTCATGAACGTCCTGGTCACCGACGAGGACGTCGCCCAAGCCGTCCTCAAACGATAGCCCTGCCGTTTCGAGCGCCGGCTTCGCCGGCGCAACCCGATCCTGGGGGAGGTCTCGGAGGGGGCCGTCGAGGCCCCCTCCGATTTAGCGGCGGAGGGACTCCTCCTCGAAGGCCCCCATCCGCCGGAACTTCTCGAAGCGGTCACGCACCAGAGCCTCGGGGCTCAGAGCCTTGAGGTCGCGAAGGTGCTCGGTCAGGGCGCCCCGCAGAGTGGCCGCGGTCGTATCCCAATCGCGGTGGGCTCCGCCGGGGGGCTCGGAGACGATCGCGTCGATGATCCCCAGCGTCATGAGGTCCCGCGCCGTGATCTTCATGATCTCCGCGGCTTCGGAGGCCTTGGCGGCGTCGCCCCACAGGATGGCCGCGCATCCCTCGGGCGAGATCACCGAGTAAACCGCGTACTGCAGCATCAGGACACGGTTGCCCATGCCGATGGCCAGCGCGCCGCCGCTTCCCCCCTCGCCGGTCACCACGGCCACGATCGCAGTGCGCAGCGCCGCCATCTCTCTCAAGTTGCGGGCGATGGCCTCGGCCTGCCCGCGCTCCTCGGCGCCGATGCCGGGGTAGGCGCCCGGGGTGTCGATGAACGTGATGATGGGCTTGCCGAACTTCTCGGCGAGCTGCATCAAGCGCAGCGCCTTACGGTAGCCCTCGGGGTGGGGCATCCCGAAGTTGCGCGTGATCTTCTCGCGCGTCTCCCGCCCCTTCTGGTGCCCAATGACCACGACGCCCCTGCCGTCGAACCGGGCCAGCCCGCCCACGATGGCTGCGTCATCGCCGTATACCCGGTCGCCGTGCAATTCGATGAAGTCTTCGAAGAGCAACCGACAGAAGTCCCGGGTGTGAGGGCGCTTCGGGTGGCGGGCGAGCTGGGTGGTTTGCCAGGCGGTCAGGTTGGCGAAGGTCTTCTGGCGCAGCCGCTGCAGGCGCTCTTCGAGCTTGGCGATCTCGTCGCGGTTGGCCGGATCGTCCTGGGCCTGGAGTTCCGCGATGCGGCCCTCCAACTCCCGGAGCGGCTGCTCGAAGTCAAACGCTTCCGGCATGGTCCACGATCGTGGTGGCCGGTCCGAGCAGCGCCTCGAGCTTGCCGATCAGCGCGGGACCAGGATCGACGGCGAGCCCGCGGGAACGGACCACGACCTCCTGGGCGGGCAGCAAGAGGTGCACGAACACCGGCACCGACCCCGGGTGCTCGGCGCAGAGCCGCTTGACGGCGGCCACGGCCATGGCGGGATCCGCCCCCGCCGGCAACCGGATCCGTAGCGCATTGGGCTCGCCCCCGCCGCCGGCCCGGGCCGGGCCGTTGCCCAGCGCCTGCTCGAGCGGACGTACGTCGTCAGCCAGGACCACCCGGCCCTTGTCGCTGTCGTCGATCCGGCCGCGGATCAGCAGCGGCTCGCGACTGCGCAGCAGCTCGGCGGCGGCCCGGAACGGCTCGGGGAAGATGGTGACCTCTACGGTGCCGTTCATGTCCTCGAGGGTGAGGAAGGCCATGCGATTTCCGCTCTTGGTGGAGGTCTCCTTCAGCGCGGCCACCTGCCCGAACAGCAGCACCCGACTGGCCGGGCTCTTGACGGCGATCTCGGCGGAGTCGGTGATGCCGAGTGACTCCACCACCGAGCGATAGCGCGCGAGCGGGTGGCCGGACACATAGAAGCCCAGCACCTCCTTCTCGAAGGCCAGCCGCTGGTCGTCGTCCCATTCAGGGACCGCCGCCACCGGCTCGGGCGCCGGCGCCGCGGCGGCCGCGGGCAGCAAGTCGAAGAACGAGGCCTGACCCTCGGCCCGCTCGCGCTGCTGGCGCTGCCCGGCGTCCAGGGCGGCATCCACCGTGGCCATGAGGTGAGCGCGGGGCAACCCCAACGCGTCGAACGCGCCGGCCTTGACGAGGCTCTCCAACACGCGCCGGTTCACCAGGCGCAAGTCGACACGGGTGCAAAAGTTCTCCAGGCCTCGGAAGGCGCCGTCCTGCCGCCGCGTCGCCAGGATGGACTCCATCGCTGCCTCGCCGACGTTTTTGATCGCGGCCAGCCCGAAGCGGATGGCGTCACCGGACACGCTGAACGTCACCTGGGACACGTTGACGTCCGGGGGCTCCACCCGGATCCCCATGGCCCGGCACTCCTCGATGTACTTCACGATCTTGTCGGTGTCGCCCATTTCCGAGGTGAGCAGCGCTGCCATGAACTCCACCGGGTAGTTGGCCTTGAAGTACGCGGTCTGGTAGGCCACCAGAGCGTAGGCGCCGGCGTGGGAATTGTGGACGGCGATCCCGTTGGCGATGAAGCTCCGGGCTCCCGGCACCTCGAAGTCGTAGGTGGGCTCGATGCCTTCAAGTGTGAAGCTCTTCGGTCTCGACCAGGCAATCGGCGCGTCGGCGAGCGCATGAAGTACGGGGACATCCAGGCGTGCGGCCAGCCGCGCCAGCGTGTCTCGTCGGATGCCGCTCTTCCGGTGGTTGCGAAAAACCATTCGATACGCGACGCCGAGTTCGCGGCAGCCCGCTGAGAGAGTTGGGAACCGCTTGAGTATTGCCTCTCGGAGAGGCTCCAGGAACACTACAGTTGGTATCACCTCGATACCGCCCAGAGCACGCAGCGCTCCTTCACCGGCGTACCTTTCAACGAGCCGATCAAGAGCGCCTCGCTTCTCGCCGATGAGATGTTCGCCCACGAACTGCCGAAACTGCATGTACGCCGCACCACTGCCGAGAACGTTCACCGTATACCCGACGCGATATCCGCCGCGATACGCAAACGTCTTTCGGTGAATGGTCGTCACGACACCTATCTTGAGGAGCAGACGTCGTACATCACCAGCGAGTCCTTCGGAGGATGTCGCGTAAAAAATCGACCGGGTCCCGGGATGGATGCAGCCATCCCCCTGGAAGAGCTTCCCGAGTAGCACAGCTACCGCATCTTGGTTCCAACCATCAACCAATGTCGGCATACGCTTATCGCATGCCGTTTTCCCCTGCAGTCCACAGTCCTCGAACAGGAAACGAACCGCCCCTGATGGCCGCTGCTTGTCAATCCGGACTGGGCGCACCGATGATGCTTTGCCAGTCGGGCGGTGTTCAACGCGTGCCGTCGTGTTCGGAAACGCCTCAAGGGCCCGCGCCATATCCTCCAACTCGCAAGGCACCGTGGAGTGGAGATAGAAGTGACTGTCGTAGCCGAGGCTCCCCTCTGAGAGGGCGTAGCCAAGTAGGGCAGGACGGTGCGCGGGGACGGACTCTGATCCGCACGGAAGCTTCCGAGCTACCGTTATGAAGTCGTCCGAACGGAGGTCCTCGACATTCACCCATCCGCGCTGAGTGAACACTGGATGGTCTGCTGTACACCGAATGGTCATGCCGTTGGCGAGCCGGAGGCGACCCACCTGACGCATGCCGCTCGGCCGCACTGCCTGGGCTGGAAAGGGTCCATCCTTGGTTAGAACGAGATCTCCGTCCTGGATAGCGGTGATCGGCTTGCATTTGCCATCCGCCATCTCGATCCGCGTGTCCGCGCCGAGGCACTTGTTGAAGCCGTAGCCCGCGAACTTCTCCATCAGTTCCCAGACGCGCTCAGCCTTGGCCGCGGCCGTCCCGCGCTCGGCGCAGCCGGCGGTGAACTTGTCGCGCTGCTTGGCCATCAGCTCGCGATCCTTCTTGCCCATGGCCCGGCGCAGCGTATCCGCCTCCCCCATGGTGAAGCCCGCCATCTCGGAGGCGATCTGCATGATCTGCTCCTGGTAGACCATGATCCCGTACGTCTCCTGCGTGTACTTCTCCATCGCGGGATGCTCGTAGGTGATCTTGGCCCGCCCGTGCCGCCGGTTGATGAAGTCGGGGATCAGCTCCATCGGTCCCGGCCGGTAGAGCGACACGATGGCGATGACGTCCTCCAGCCGTTCGGGCCGGAGCCCCCGAAGCGCGTCGCGCATGCCGCCCGACTCCAGCTGGAAGACGCCGAACGTCTTGGCCTCGCCCAGGAGCTCGTAGGTCCTGGCGTCGTCCAGCGGCAGCGTGTCGAGGTCGAGCTCGATACCGCGGGATTCCCGCACGAGGCGGACCGTGTTGGCCAGCACCGTCAGGGTGCGCAGTCCCAGGAAGTCCATCTTGAGGAGGCCGAGCTTCTCGATGGGGCCCATGGCGTAGCCGGTGATGAGCTCCGGCCGCTTGGGATCCTTGTAGAGCGGAATGTGCTCGTCCAGGGGCTCGTCGGAGATGACTACCGCCGAGGCGTGCACGGAGGCGTGGCGCGTGCAGCCCTCCAGCGCGCGCGCCACCTCCCACAGCTCACGCACCGAGGGCTGGCTGCGGACCGCCTCGGCCAGGGGGGGCGATTTCTGGTAGGCGTCCTCCAGCGTGATGTTGAGCGGGAACGCCGGGACCAGCTTGGCGATGCGGTCGACATCGGCGTAGGTCATCCCCAGCACCCGCCCGACGTCGCGGATGGCCGCCTTGGCGCCCAGGGTACCGAAGGTGATGATGTGGGCCACGCGCTCGCGGCCGTACTTGTCGGCGACGTACCGGATGACCTCGTCGCGCCGATCGTCGGCGAAGTCCACGTCCATGTCCGGCATCGACACGCGCTCGGGGTTCAAAAAGCGCTCGAAGAGCAGGCCATAGCGCAGTGGGTCGATGTTGGTGATGCCCAGACAGTAGGCGACCAGCGAGCCAGCCGACGAGCCCCGCCCGGGGCCGACCGCGATCCCCTGCTGGCGCGCGTAGTGGATGAAGTCCCACACGACCAGGAAGTAGCCGGCGAACCCCATCTTCTCGATGATGGCCAGCTCGTGGGTCAGGCGCGTCTCGACGGCGTCACCCGGCGCCGGCCCGTAGCGGCGGCGCAGCCCCTCGCGGGCCAGGTGGTCCAAGTAGCTCTCCAGCGTGTAGCCGGTGGGCACGACATAGCGCGGCAGGTGGAAGGCGCCGAAGTCGAGCGTGAGATTGCAGCGCTCGGCCACCGCCAGCGTGTTGCGGCAGGCCTCGGGGATCTCCGCGAACACGCGGGCCATCTCCTCGGCGGACTTCACGTAGAACTCCTCGGAGGCAAAACGCCAGCGCTTGGGGTCGAGCAGCGTCGTCCCGGTCTGAATGCAGAGCAGCGCCTCGTGGGCCCGGGCGTGGCCCGATTCCAGATAGTGCGAGTCGTTCGTCCCCGCGACCAGCGCGCCGAGGGCCTTGGCGATCCGTAGCGTCTCCGCGGTGACCCTGGCCTGCTCCTCCAGACCGTGGGTCTGAACCTCCATGAAGTAGTGATCCTTGCCGAACACCTCCCGATACCAGCCCGCCGCCTCCTGGGCCCGCCCGGGCTCCCCGGCGGAGATCAGCCGTGACACCTCGGAGTTGAGGCACCCCGAGAGCACGAGCAGCCCATCGGCGTGGGCGGCCAACAGCTCCTTGTCGACGCGGGGCTTGTAGTAGAAGCCCTCCAGGTAGGCCTTGGACACGAGCTGGATGAGGTTCTTGTAGCCGGCGAGATTCCTGACCAGAACCGTGAGGTGGTTGGCCCCCTCGTACCCGCCGTCCTGGGAGCCTCTATCGCGCCGACCGCCCGGCGCGACGTAGAGTTCGCAGCCGAGGATCGGCTTGATGCCCGCCTTCTGGGCGGCCTGGTAGAAGTCGATGGCCCCGAACAGGTTGCCGTGATCGGTCAGGGCCAGGGCCGGAAACTTGAGCTCCTTGGCCTTCTGCACGAGCTTCTCGAGCTGGGCCGCCCCATCGAGAAGGCTGTACTCGGAGTGCACGTGCAGGTGGACGAACTCGCTGTGCTGCATGGAGGGGCGCTCAGCCTACTCCCATTCGATCGTGGAAGGCGGTTTGGACGAGACGTCGAACACCACCCGGTTCACACCTTTCACCTCGTTGATGATGCGGTTGGAGATCCGTCCCAGAAGGTCGTAGGGCAGCCGCGCCCAGTCCGCCGTCATGGCGTCCTGGCTCATCACCGCCCTGAGGGCGACGACCTGGGCGTAGGTTCGATAGTCCCCCATGACCCCGACCGTCTTCACGGGCAGCAGCACGGCGAACGCTTGCCACAGCTCGCGCTCGAGGCCGGCCCGCCGGACCTCGTCCTGCACGATGGCGTCGGCTTCGCGCAGCAGCTCCAGGCGCTCCGGGGTGACTTCGCCGAGCACCCGGATGGCGAGACCCGGCCCGGGGAACGGTTGGCGCCAGACGATCTCCGGGGGCAAGCCCAGCAGCTCGGCCACCCGCCGGACCTCGTCCTTGAAGAGCTCGCGCAGCGGCTCCAGCAGCTTGAACTCCATCTTTGGGGGCAAGCCGCCCACGTTGTGGTGCGTCTTGATGGTCGCCGACGGGCCCTTGAAGGAAATCGACTCGATCACGTCGGGGTAGAGCGTCCCCTGGGCGAGCCAGGGGATCTCGCCCAGCCGCCGGGCCTCATCCTCGAACACGGCGATGAACTCGCCGCCGATCCGCTTGCGCTTGAGCTCGGGGTCGGTGACGCCCCTCAGCACGTCGAGGAAACGCCGGGAGGCGTCGACATGGGCCAGAGGGATCTTGAACGCGTCGCGAAAGGTCCGTCCGACGGCGTCCGCTTCGCCCTTCCTCAGCAGGCCGTTGTCCACGAACATGCACGTGAGCTGGTCGCCGATCGCCCGGTGGACGAGCACGGCGACCACCGCGGAATCGATGCCCCCGCTAAGCGCGCACAACACACGATCCCGGCCTACCCGGGCTCGGATCGTGGCCAGGGTGGTCTCGACAAACGACGGCATGGACCACGTGCGCTTGACCCGGCAAAGCTCGAGGAAGTTCTCAAGGATTTTCCGGCCCTGCGGAGTGTGCACGACTTCCGGATGGAACTGCACGGCGTAGAGCCGGCGCTCCTCGTCGGCCATGGCCGCCACCGGGCAGTTCGGTGTCGAGCCCAGCGCTGTGAACCCCTTGGGGGGCCGGAGCACGGTGTCTCCGTGGCTCATCCAGACGCTGAGTCGGCCGTCGCGCTCCGGGGTCACGCCGTCGAACAGCGGGCTCGTGCCCTTGAGCTCGACCTCCGCGGCGCCATACTCGCGGCGTTCAGCGGGCACCACGTGGCCGCCCAGCATGTACCCCATCGCCTGCATGCCGTAGCAGATGCCCAGCAGGGGCAGGCCGGCGTCGAAGAGGGCCCGGGCCGGCAAGGGCGCCGCGTCTTCGTAGACGCTGGATGGGCCGCCCGACAGCACGATGCCGCGGTAGCCGCCGGCCAGGATGGTCGCCAGAGGCTGGGTGCACGGCAAGATCTCCGAGTACACCCCGAACTCGCGGATGCGCCGAGCGATGAGCTGAGTGTACTGCCCGCCGAAATCGAGGACCGCGATCTTGTCGGCCGCGTCCACTGACGTCTCCGGGGCGTGGCTCAGCCGGGCCGCCCGACCTTTTGCGCCTGCTGGAAGACCTTTCCTTCGGTCTTGATCGCCGGGGCGATGATCAGCTCGGTCTGCTGCAGCTCGCGGATGGTGCGGGCGCCCACCGATCCCATGCACGTTCGGATGGCGCCGATCAGGTTCAATGTGCCGTCCTCCGTGAAGGCCGGGCCGAGCAGGATCTGCTCCAGCGGGCCGGCGACGCCGACGCGAATGCGGGTGCCCCGCGGCAGGTTCTGGTGCGGGGTGGCCATGCCCCAGTGGTAGCCGCGGCCGGGCGCCTCGACGGCCCGCGCAAAGGCGGAGCCGATCATGACGGCGTCGGCGCCCGCCGCGAACGCCTTGCACACGTCGCCGCCGGTCGTCATTCCGCCGTCGGTGACGATGGGTACGTAGCGCCCGGTTTGCTTGTAGTGGAAATCGCGCGCCGCCGCGGAGTCGGCGGTGGCCGTCACCTGGGGCACGCCCAGCCCCAGCACCTCCCGGCTCGTGCAGGCGGCGCCCGGCCCCACCCCGATGAGCAGGGCGTCGGCACCGCACTCCATCAGCTCCAGACACGCCTCGTAGGTCACGCAGTTGCCGATGACGAGCGGAATCGCCAGCTGCTTCTTGAGCCGGCGAAAGTCGAGCGGGGTGTACTCGCTGGCGATGTGGCGGGCCGTCGTGACGGTGGACTGCACCACGAAGACGTCAGCGCCCGCCTCCTGGGCGATCTGGGCGAAGCGCTCGGCCCGCTGGGGGATCGAGGAGACCGCGACAGGGCTGCCTCCCTTCTTGATCTCCTGGATGCGCCGGTGAATCAACTCCTCCTTGATCGGCTCGACGTAGAGCGACTGGATGATTCGGGTGCCTTCCTCCTGGCTGGCCGAGACGATCCGGTCGATCACGTCGTCGGGGTTCTCGTAGCGGGAGAAGATCCCTTCGAGGTTCAGGACGGCCAGCCCGCCCAGGCGCCCCATCTCGATGGCCAGCCGCGACCCCACCACCCCATCCATAGCGGCGGCGATGATTGGCAGGTCGAAGCGTCGTCCGCACAGCTCCCAGGAGATGTCGACCTCGTTCGGGTTGACGGTCACGGCCCCGGGGACGAGCGCGATATCGTCGAACCCATACGCCACCCGCGCCTTGCGGCCTCGGCCGACCCACATCCCCATCTAGACCCCCCTTGTGGCCCGCTGAGGAACCTCACCTTGGCGCCCCGTATATAGGGATCGCCGCTCACTCGTATACAAGATTTGGTGCAGTATAGCGGTCGCGGCGCGGCGTGTCAACGCACGCGCCCGGCCCGCTCCCAGATGAGGCGCAATCCCTCCAGCTTGAGGTCCGGGTTGACGTGCTGAATCGAACGTGTGGCCCCGGCGACGAGCGACACCAGGCCCCCGGTCGCCGCCACCTCGGGTGACCCCTCCATCTCGGCCCGGAGCCGTTCCACCAGGCCGTCAACCAAGCCGGCCCACCCGAAGACCACACCGGACTGGATGTTGGTCGCCGTGGTGCGTCCGATCGCCTCGGGCGGCCGGACCAGTTCGACGCGATAGAGCCGGGCGGCACGGCTCAAGAGGGCATCCACCGAGATCCCCAACCCGGGAGCAATCGCGCCCCCGATGAACTCACCGCGGGCGTTGACGCAGTTGAACGTGGTGGCGGTCCCGAAGTCGACGACGATCAGCGGCGCGCCGTAGAGCGCCGCGCCGGCCACCACTGCCAGGATACGGTCCGGGCCGACCTCGTGCGGGTTCTCCACCGCCAGCGGCACGCCGGTGTTGACACCCGGCTCGACGAAGAAGGGTTTGTGCCCGAAGTACTTCTCGGCCATCGACTCCAGCGCCTGCTGCACCGGCGGCACGACGGTGGAGATGGCCACGCCCGTGATGTCCGCAGGTTGGATCCCGCGCGTTCGGAGCAGCGTCTCGATGAACACGCCGTACTCGTCGGCGGTCTGCTCCCGCCGGCTGGTGAGCCGCCAGGACACTCGCAGCCGTGGACCCTCAAACACCCCGATGGTGGTGTTCGTGTTGCCTACGTCGGCGACGAGGAGCACCGCTAGCCTTCGATCGTGCCGGCGACCACGCGGTGGCGGCCGGCCCCGGTCTCGAGCACCAGAGCGCCGTCCTGGTCGAGGTCGACGGCGATCCCCGTGAGCCCGTCAACCGTGACGCGACGGCCCATGGTTTCGCTCAGCGCGAGCCAACGCTCACGCACGGGGCCAAACCCCTGCCCTTCCAGGCAGGCCCGCCAGGTGTCGAATCGGTCGAGGAGCGCGGCGAGGAGCACATCACGGTCGACGGCGCGCCCGGTCTCCAGAGCCACCGAGGTGGCGCGGCCGGCGAGCTCGCTCGGGAACTCACGCTGGGCCACGTTCACGCCGATGCCCAGAATGGTTATAGCGCTGTTCATTGCGCTCAGACGAGATTCCAGCAGGATGCCGGCGATCTTGCGGCCGCCGACGAGGACGTCGTTCGGCCACTTGAGCCTCGGCGCGAGCGCCGCCACGGCGGCCAGCGCCTCGCCGACGGCGATGGCGGCGACGTGCGAAAGACCCGGAAGCCGATCCGGCCCCAGGCGAGGACGCAGCAGGATCGAAACGAGGAGGCTCGCCCCCGGCTCGTCCTCCCAGCGGCGACCCCGCCGGCCACGACCGGCGCTCTGGTGATCCGCGACGACGACGGTGCGGTCCCGAGCCCCGCGCTCGGCCAGATCGAAGGCCACGGCCTGGGTCGACGGGACGCTCCCCACACGAACGACCGCAAGCTCGGTGGCAGTCGGGCCGGACCTCACGTGAGGCCTTGGCCGATCGACGCGAGACTCCCCTCGAGCTTGGCCCGGAGTTGGCGCTGCTCGCTGAGACGCTCGCGCTCCTTGGCCACGACGTCGGCGGGCGCACGTTCGATGAACTCGGGGCGCGCCAGCTTGGCCTCCACGAAGGCGATCTGGTCGGTGACCCGCGCGATCTCCTTGGCGAGGCGAGCGCGCTCGGCGGCGAGGTCCACGACACCGGCCAGGGCCACGTAGACCTCGGAGGGCCCCACGACGGCCAGGGCCGACCCCGGGGGTCGCGTCGCCCGGGGGTCGATCGTCAGGTGGCAGCGCGCCAGCGCCTCGATGAGGGCGGTATGCTCGCGGAACAGCGTCTGGGAGCCTCGCCCCGGCCGGAGCGTGACCTCCAGCGTCACCCCTGGCGCGATCCGCATCTCTCCCCGGATGGTGCGGATGGCGGTGATCAGCGTCACGAGGGCGCCCAGGGCCCGCTCGGCCTCGGGGTCCACCAGGCGGCGGCTGATGCGGGGATAGGGGGCAACCATGACGGATGGTCCCGCGTGGGGCAGGCGCTGCCAGAGTTCTTCGGTGATGAACGGCATGAACGGATGGAGCAGCCGCAGGGTGGCTTCGAGCACCGTCACCAGCGTGTGTTGGGTGCGCAGTCGCTCCTCCGGGCGCGCCGGACGGTACAAGGGTATCTTGGCGATCTCGAGATACCAGTCACAGTACTCGTGCCAGAGGAACTGGTAGAGCGCCGAGGCCGCGTCGTTGAACCGGTAGCGGCGCAGGTGCTCGCGGACGGCCGCCGTGGTCGCAGCGAGCCGGCTCCGGATCCAGCGATCGACGAGGGCGGGCTCGACCCGCGCCGCCGTGCGGGCGTCGTAGCCATCGAGGTTCGTCAGCACCAGGCGCCCCGCGTTCCAGAGCTTGTTGGCGAAGTTGCGGTAGCCCTCGATCCGGTCCTCGCTGATCCGGATGTCCCGGCCCAGGCCGGCCAGGGCGGCCAGGGTGAAGCGAAAGGCGTCAGTGCCGAACTTCTCCATCACCTCCAGCGGGTCGGCGACGTTGCCCTTGGATTTCGACATCTTCTGGCCCTCGGCGTCGCGCACGATGACGTGGAGGTAGACGTCGCGGAAGGGCACGTCGCCCATGAAGTGCAGGCCCAGCATGGCCATCCGGGCGACCCAGAAGAAGAGAATGTCGGGGCCCGTGATGAGAACGGCGGTGGGATAGAACGTCCGGAGTTCGGCCGTGTCGTCGGGCCAACCCAGCGTCGAGAACGGCCAGAGGCCCGCCGAGAACCACGTGTCGAGCACGTCGGAGTCCTGGCGCACCGGCCCGCCGCACTGAGGGCACGCCGTGAGGTCGGTGCGAGAGACGTGCACGCTCTGATCGCGCTCGCAGTACCAGGCGGGGATGCGGTGGCCCCACCAGAGCTGGCGCGAGATACACCAGGGCCGAATGTTCTCCATCCAGTGGTCGTAGGTCTTGGTCCACGCGCGGGGCACGATTCGGATCTTCCCCGCCCGAACCGCCTTCACCGCCACCTCGGCCAGCGGTTTGACGTTGACGTACCACTGGCGGGAGACGAGCGGCTCCACCACGGTCTTGCACCGATAGCAGATCCCCACCGCGTGCCGGTAGGGCTCGATCCGCTCGATCAGGCCTAGGCGCTTCATGTCCTCGACGATGCGCGTGCGGCATTCGAACCGATCCAGCCCGGCGTACTTACCGGCCTCGGCCGTCATGCGGCCGTCGAAGCCGATCACGGTGCGGATCGGGAGGTTGTGCCGGCGGCCGATCTCGAAGTCCACCGGATCGTGCCCGGGGGTGACCTTGATCACGCCCGTCCCGAACTCGCGGTCCACGGCCTCGTCGGCCACGACGCGCATGGAGATGGTGCCCTCCACCGAGGGGATGTCCAGCGTCTGGCCCACGTACCGGGCGTAGCGCGTGTCCTGGGGGTGGACAGCGAGACCGGTATCGCCCAGCTTGGTCTCGGGACGGACGGTGCCCAGCGTGAGCGGGCCGTACTTGATGTACACGAACTCCGCGTCCCGCTCCTCGCGCTCGACCTCCAGGTCGGAGAGCACCGTCTGGCAGCGTGGGCACCAGTTGACGATGTAGTCGCCGCGGTAGATGAGGCCTTCCTCGTGCAAACGAACGAACGCCTCCCGCACCGCCTGGGACAGCCCGGGATCCATGGTGAAGCGCAACCGCGACCAGTCGCAGGAGGCGCCCAGCCGCTTGAGTTGCCGAATGATGGTGCCGCCCGACTCCTCCTTCCACTGCCAGGCCCGCTCGAGGAACGCCTCGCGACCGATGTCTTGCCGGGTCTTGCCCTCGGCGGCGAGCTGGCGCTCCAGGACCACGTGGACGGCGATCGAGGCGTGATCGGTGCCCGGCACCCACAGCGCGTTGAACCCGTCCATCCGCTTCATGCGGATGAGGATGTCCTGCAGAGTGTCGTCGAGCGCGTGGCCCCAATGGAGCGAGCCGGTCACGTTGGGCGGCGGCATCACGATGCAATAGGGCTTATTGCGCGAGCCGGGATCGGCCCCGAAGTAGCCGCGCCGCTCCCACTCCGGATACCAGCGCGCCTCGACGGCGGACGGGTCGTAGCGGTCGGCGATCTCGGTGGACGGCGCGCGGCTCATGAAAACGTCAGTGGAGCACCGGCGTCGCGGCGGTGAGCCGCCACCGCCCGCCGCTCCGGCGGAACGTGAGCGCCCACGGTGCGTGATTGCCCGCCGACGCGGCCACCGAGACCGCGGCGGGCTCGGGGCCGTCCGGCGCGTCGCACGCCGTCTCGCGCTCCAGCCGCGACGGCAACTTCTGGCGAAGCTGGGGGTCGGGCACCAGCACTGCCAGGGCCGGGCCGTGGCCCCCGGCCATCGCGCCGAGCAGGTCCTCTACGGCGCGGTGCAGGGCGAGGTGCCAGGCGTTGTGCTGCCGCCGGACCACGCGGGCGAAGCCGTCAGCCTCCGCGGTCAGGCGCAGGACGTCCTCCTGCTCGGTCTGCGGCTCGCAGCCCGGAATCCAACCCGGATAGCGCAGCTCGTAACGGACCCGGACCTCGGTGCCGCGAACGCGCCAGTGACGGGCCGCCAAACCCTCGGGAAAGAGCGCGGCCGAACTCCAGGTGACGCGAACGTCCTCGTCCCGCTGGCGCACGAGCTCCAGGCGGAGCGCGCGCGAACCGCGGCCGGTCGCCACGCCCTCCCAGAGGACGAGGAAGGTGGCCCCGGCCCGGGAGGGGACCGGGTGGACGGTGGGTCGGCCGTCACGGTGGAAGGCGGCGATGAGCTGCGGCTCCTCCCGCGGTGAGCCGTAGATCCGTACAGAGCTGCCGCCTGGCGCATCGCCGAGATGGAAGGCGCCGACGGTAAGGTTCGCCACCCGGACCAGCCGGAGGGAGGCGCCGCCCCACGCTTCGGCAAACCCGTCCAGCCTATCTTGCAGGAAGGCCGGCGCGGCAAAGACGCCGCCGCCTGCCAGGCTCTCCACGAGCTCCTCGTCGAGGAGAGCGTAGAGCTCCCGGTAGGTGTCGGCGGCCCGCTCGGGATCCCCGGCCTCGGCCAGGCTCAACCGGGTCACCGCGAGCGCGCGGAAGCGGTCGAGCCGGTCGGCCGCGCCGGCGGCGCCGGCCGGAGAGGCCGCGAGGAGGACGTGCGCCAGCACGGCGAGTGCGAGGAGCGATCTCCGGCTCACGCGCCTATGGTACAACAGGCCGATGAGGGTTCCGGGCCTGGCGATTCTCGATCGCTATCTCCTGCGCGAGCTGGCCGCGCCGTTCGCGCTGGGGACGGCGCTCTTCACCTTCTTCCTCCTCATCGACCGCCTCTACCAACTGACCGAACTGGTCATCACCCGGGGTGTCCCCTTCCACCTGGTCGCCCAACTCCTCGTGTTCATGTTGCCGTTGTTCCTGGCCCACACGCTCCTCATGGCGCTTCTCGTCGCCATCCTGCTGGCCGGCGGACGCATGGCGGCCGACCTGGAGGTCGTGGCCTGTAAGGCGGCGGGCGTGAGCCTGGTCCGGCTCTTCCGGCCGGTGCTGATCGCCGCCCTGGTCGTCAGCCTGGCCGCGGGCGCGCTCACGCTCGTCCTCGGTCCGTTGGCCAATCGCCAGTTCCAGCTGCAGATCTTCAAAATTCTCCAGTCTCGGGCGGTGAGCGGGCTCAAGGAGCGGGTGTTCAACACCAGCTTCGCCGACATGATGATCTACGTGGAAGAGATTAGCGCCTCGCAGGTGGCGCTGCGGGGCGTGATCGTGTCCGACGAACGCGATCCCAAGTTCTCGCGAGTGATCACCGCCCGCGAGGGACGGCTGCTCGCCGACGAGGGAACGCGCCGGATCACCCTGCGCCTGCTCGACGGTGCGGTCAACGAGGCGGACGTCGTACCCGTCGAGCCGCCGCCGGGCGTATCGGCCGAGGATGCCCCGACCGGCGGGGCGGCCGGGGCCAAACGCTACCGGTACACGGCGTTCTCGCTGTACGACATGACGCTGGCCCTGGATTCGCCGCTCAAGGGCGCCACCCGCCTCGACAAACCCGAGCGGGACGCCAGCTTGGCCGATCTGCGCCGGAGGATCGCCGAGTGGCGCGACGATGCGCGAACGGGCCTGCCCTGGGAGAGCGAGCTGCACAAGCGGTTCGCGGTGCCCGTCGCCGCCCTCGTATTCGCCCTGCTCGGTTTTCCCCTGGCCATGCGTTCCCATCGGGGCGGACGCAGTGTGGCCTTCGTCGGCGCCCTGACCATCCTGCTCAGCTACTACCTGCTCCTGACGTCGCTGGAGAGTCTCGCCCTGCGCGAGCGGCTGCCCGTGGCCCTGGCCATCTGGATGCCCAACGTTCTCTTCGGAGTTCTGGGCACTGGCCTGCTGGCCGTCACGGCGCGCGAGTGGCAGGCACCCCGGCTGAGATTCCTGTGGCGCGCCGCCGAGACGCTGTGGGAGCGCCTGCCCCGTCAGCGGGGCCGGCGGGAGGAGCGGCTGGTTGGTGGGGGGCGCGACACCACCTTCATCATGGACCGCTATCTGCTTCGGCAGTTCTTCGTCTTCGTGGCCCTGACCCTCGCCGTGGCGACCGCCGTGTTCGTCGTCGTCGACCTCTTGCAGACGCTCGACCGCTATCTCCGGGTGAAGCCTCCCTTGATGTACATCGTCGAGCATTTCCTCTTCGCCGTCCCGCTGGCGCTGCACCGGGGGCTGCCCATTGTCATGCTGGTGGCGACCATCTTCCTGTTCCTGACGCTGACGCGCTGGCATGAGCTCACGGCGCTGAAGGCGGCCGGCGTGAGCCTCTACCGGATCAGCGCGCCCGTGCTGCTGACCGGCCTGGCCGTCTCGGCCGGCTCCGGACTGTTCCAGGAGTTCCTGCTGCCCATCATCAGCGAACGGGGCGAGGAGGTGGACCGCGTGAAGATCCGCGGCCAGTTGCCGCGCCATCTGCAGAGCCGCACGCGCTTGTGGCTCCGCAGCTCGGATACGCGCTTCTATCGGGTCGAGCTGCTGAACCCGGCGACCAGTGACCTCTACGGCGTCACGATCTTCGAGCTCGATGGCGGGTTCCGCCTCACCAGCCGGCTCGACGCCCGGCAAGCCCGGTGGACGCCGAGCGGGTGGGAGTTCCTCGAGGGGGCCGTGCGCGAGATCACGCCGGATGGCCGGGTGAGCACGGTTCCCTTCGGGCGGACGGCGCTCGACTTCGAGGAGACGATCCGGGACTTCACGGACATCCAGAAGCCGCCGGCCGCGATGAGCTACCGGGAGCTGCGCGAATACGTCGGCAAGCTGGAGGCAGCCGGCTTCCAGGCCAGAAAGTACCTGGTCGACATGTACGCGAAGCTCTCCGCGCCCTTGGAGAACCTCATCATGATCCTCGTCGCCATCCCCTTCGCGCTGCACGCGCCCCGGGGCGGGCGGCTCTACGGCACCGGGCTGGCGATCGCGATCATGGCGGGCTACCTCGTAGTCGACCGCTCGGCCCGGGCGCTCGGCCAAGCCGACCTGCTGCCGCCGCTGCTGGCCGCCTGGTCGGCCAACGTGATCTTCCTCGGCCTCGGGACCGCTCTCTTCCTGCGTTCCCGCACCTGACCTCCGGCCCGCTGGCTGTCGGGGCCCGGCCGCGGTCCGCCGACCACGCGCCCATACGCCACGCCACCGGTCACGCGATCCATTCGAAGCGCGACGCACGGTCATAGGCGGCCCGAACGGGTCGGCGGACCGCGGCCGGGCCCCGACGGCCAGCGCGCAGATGCCTAGCGTTGTGACTCGGTGAGCGAGCGCAGCGCTTCTTCCAAGCGCTTCTGCTCGGCGCCGTACTGGGTCCAGTCGCCGCGGCGCAGCGCCTCCTGCGCGCGCTGCCAGATCTCCAAGGCGCGCTGGGCCAGGGCCCGCGGCCCCGGTCCGGGGGCCGCACCGGCCGCGGCCGCGGTAGGCGCGGGCCCGGGGGCGGCGCGACCCCCGAAGATCCGCGCGAGCGACTGCTCGAGGGTCGGCTCCATCGCGATCTGGTTGCCGTAGGCGACGATGACCCGGCGCAACTCGGGCAGCGCCCCCTGTTCGGCGGCGGCCAGGTAGAGCGGCTGCACGTAGATCAGCGACTGGTCGATGGGAATAGCCAGCAGCGAGCCCCGGATGATCGACGAGCCGCGCTGGCCCCACAGCGTGAGCTGCTGCGAGATCTCGGCATCCTGGTCGATACGCGCGTCGATCTGCCGCGGTCCGTAGACCAGCTTCTCCTTGGGGAACTTGTAGACGACCAGCCGCCCGTAGTGGGGCGGGTCCGAGCGGGCGGCCAGCCAGGCGATCATGTTGTCGCGCCGGCTCGGGTTGAACAGCATCAGGATGACGAACTCCTCCTTCCGCTCGCCGGGCAGGCGCATGATCGTGTAATAGGGCTCCATGTCGCGGTCGCGGCCCTCCACGGCCCGGCGGGGGACGGCCCACATGTCCTCCCGGTTGTAGAAGACCCGCGGGTCCTGCATGTGATAGGTGGCGTACTGCCGCGCCTGGATGGCGAAGAAGTCCTCGGGGTAGCGAATGTGGTGCCGAAGGTCCTCGGGCATCGCCTCCAGCGGCCGCACGAACTCCGGGAAGGCTCGGGCGTACACGCGGGCGATGGGGTCGGTGGGGTCGGCCAGATAGAAGCGGACGGCGCCGTCGTAGGCGTCGACCGTCACCTTCACGGAATTGCGGATGTAGTTGCCGACGGTGCGCACGGGGTCCGCGTAGGGGTACCGGTCGGTGGTCGTATAGGCGTCCAGGACCCAGGTCAGCCGGCCGTCCGCGGTCACCACGATGTAGGGATCGCGGTCGTAGCGAAGGAAGGGGGCGATCCGCCGCACCCGCTCGGTCACCGTGCGGTACATGAGGATGCGGCTGTCCGGCGTCAGATCGTCGGCGAGCAGGATCTTGACCTCGCCGAACCGGGCGGCGAAGGCCAGCTTCCGAAAGAACGAGGAGAGCGGGACCCCTCCCTGCCCCTCGTAGGTCGTGTAGACGTTCTGATCGCCGGCCGGGTAGTCCAGCTCCTGGGTCCGGGTGCGCACCAGCACGTACTCGTTCGAGATCTCGCCGAAGTAGATCTCCGGGCGGGTGATCGGCCGGAACCCCTCGCTCTGCGGCGGAATGTCCTTGACCAAGAAGTCGGGCAAGCCCTCGGGCGTGATCCGGTTCACCGGGCCCACCACGACCCCGTAGCCGTGGGTGAAGGTGAGGTGCTCGTTGATCCAGCTCCGGCCCGCTTGCAGGTGCGCGTACGACAGCTCCCGGGGCGAGAGCATGAGCTGTCGGTATTCGCCGTCCACGGTGTAGCGGTCGTTGTCGACGTCCACGAACTTGTAATAAGTCCGGATCTCCTGGAGCTGGCCGAACGTCCGCAGCAGCGGCCGGTGGTCCCACAGCCGGATGTTGCGGATGGTGGGAGCGTTGCGCTCCAGGGCCCGGGCGTCGAGCGTCTCGTCGGCGGGAAACTCACGCTCCTCGATGCGGTCCAGCCCGTAGGCCTGCCGGGTCATCCGGATGCTGTGCAGGATGAAGGGCCGCTCGGCCTCGAGCTCGTTGGGGGCAACCCGGAAGCGCTGGAGCACGGCTGGGACGACGCCGAGGCCAAGCGCCCACACCGCCATCAGACCGGCCACGGCCACGCCCACCAGTCGCAGGCCGGGTCGAGTGAGCTGAGCCAGGCAGGCCGCGGCGGCGATGAGGGCCAGGACCGTGAGCACGCCGAGGGCGGGCAGCGAAGCATGCACGTCGGTGTAGGAGGCGCCGTAGATCACGCCACGCGGCGAGTAGACGAGCTCGAAGCGATCCATCCAGAAGCCCACCGCGACCAGGACCAGCAGCAGGCCACCGAGAACGAGCAGGTGAGCGCGGGCGCCCGCGGCCAGTCGCGGCCCTCGGGCGGTGAGCACCAGGCTGCGCTGGAGCACGTAGACCAGAAGCGTGAGGACCAGCGTGCCCACCACCAGTGCGGTGGCCCAGCCGGCCACCCGCCGCCAGAACGGCAGCGTGAAGACGAAGAAGGCCAGGTCGCGCTCGAACAGCGGGTCGGTCGTGTTGAAGGGCACCGCGTTGAGGTAGGCGAGCAGGGTCTCCCAGTGGGCGCTGGCCCGGATCCCGGCGGTGAACGAGATCAAGGCCAGGACCACGGGCAGGAACCGGCGGATCAGCGGTTCGATCACCACCCGGCTCGGCAACCCCAGCTGATCCTCGAGCTCCCACAGCACGTCGGGCCGCGCCGTACGGGCCGCGAAGCTGAGGTTGACGTACAGGAAGAGCAGCACGCCGACGGCGACTGCCGTGAAGAGCGTGCCCCGGACCCACAGCGTGGTCAGGAAGACCTGGGTGAAGCCGACCTCCTGGAACCAGAGCCAGTCCGTATAGAGAGGCACGGCCTGCCCGACGAGGCCCAGCACGACCAGGACCAGAATGAGCAGGACGGCGGTGCGCGTACGGGCCATGCGTGGCGGCGCGACGCGCTACGTTCCGTGTCGCCAGGAGGCCAGATACGACTCCTGCTCGGGAGTGAGGTCGTCGATTTCCACGCCCAGGGAGGCCAGCTTGAGCCGCGCGATCTCCCGGTCGATCTCGCGCGGCACCCCATACACCCGGCGCTCCAGCGTGCGCCCGCGCCGAACGATGTACTCGGCGGCCAGCGCCTGGTTGGCGAAGCTCATGTCCATGACCGCCGCCGGGTGGCCCTCGGCGGCGGCAAGGTTGATCAGGCGGCCCTCGCCGAGCACGTACAGGCGCCGGCCCCCGGCCAAGAGGTATTCTTCGACGAACGGACGCATGGTCCGGCGGCCCTGGGCGAGCCGTCCCAGGGTCTCCAGGTCGATCTCCACGTTGAAGTGGCCGGAGTTCGCCAGGATCGCGCCGTCCTTCATCCTGACGAAGTGCTCCTTGCCGATGACCGAGGTGTTTCCAGTCACGGTGACGAAGACGTCGCCCACCTCGGCGGCGCGCTGCATGGACATCACCGGGTAGCCGTCCATCACCGCCCAGGGCCCGCAGGGGCTCGACCTCGGTGACGATCACGTGCGCGCCCATGCCCTTGGCCCGGGACGCCACGCCCCGCCCGCACATGCCGTACCCGGCCACCACCACGGTCCGCCCAGCGAGGAGGATGTTGGTGGCTCGGAGGATGCCGTCGATGGTGGATTGGCCCGTGCCGTACCGGTTGTCGAACAGATGCTTGGTGTCCGCGTCGTTGACGGCGATGATGGGGAACGCCAGCACGCCCTCCTTCTCCATGGCCCGGAGCCGAATGACGCCGGTCGTCGTCTCTTCGGTCCCGCCGACGACCTCGGCGACCAGGTCGCGCCCGCGGCTGCCCTCGCCGTGCAGCTGGGAGATCAGGTCGGCGCCATCGTCCATGGTGACGTTGGGGCGCGTGGCCAGGACCGACTCCAGGTGGCGATAGTAGGTGGCGTGGTCCTCGCCCTTGCGCGCGAAGACGGGGATCTCGTACTCCCGGACGAGGGCGGCGGCGACGTCGTCCTGGGTGGAGAGCGGATTGGAGGCGCAGAGCGCCACCTGGGCTCCCCCGGCCTTCAGCGTGAGCATGAGCATGGCCGTCTCGGTGGTGACGTGCAGGCAGGCCCCCAGGCGGATGCCCTTGAGCGGCAGTTCCTTGGCGAAGCGCTCGCGCACCTGGCGGAGCACAGGCATAGACTGCTCGGCCCACTCGATCCGGAGCCGTCCGGCCTCGGCCAGCGCCAGGTCCTTCGCGTCATGCTCAACCATCGGGCGGTGTCCTTTCGCGTGGGGTCGGCGCCGAGATTATACGGCCAATCGCGTGGAATAGCGGTTCGAGCGCGGGCTCCGCCCGCGCAATCCGAGTCTGGGGGGAGGCAGCGGAGCGGGCCGCAGGCCCGCGGAGCGTCGGAAGGGGGGCAAGCCCCCCTCCGAGTCATATCCCCGCGTCGTCGCGGAGGTCGTTCACGCGGTGGATCCGCTCCCACGTGAACTCCGGCTCCGACCGGCCGAAGTGTCCGTAGGCCGCCGTCTTGCGGTAGATCGGCCGCCGCAGATCGAGATACTTGATGATCCCGGCAGGGGTGAGATCGAAGTGGCGGCGGATCATCTGCTCCAGGCGGGTGTTCGGCACTTTTCCGGTGCCGAAGGTGTCGACCATGATCGACACGGGGTCGGCGACGCCGATGGCGTACGCCACCTGCACTTGGGCGCGCTCGGCCAGCCCGGCGGCCACGATGTTCTTGGCCACGTGTCGAGCCATGTAACAGGCGGAGCGGTCGACCTTCGTCGGATCCTTGCCCGAAAAGGCGCCGCCCCCGTGCGGGCAGGTGCCGCCGTAGGTATCGACGATGATCTTGCGCCCGGTGAGCCCGGTGTCCCCCATCGGGCCACCGGTCACGAAGCGCCCGGTCGGATTGACGTGGAAGACGCAGCGGGCGCGATCCAACAGCTCGGGTGGGATCACCGACACGATGACGTGCTGGATGACATCCTCGCGAAGCCGCTCGGTGGTGACGTCGGGACTGTGCTGGGTCGAGATCACGACGGTCTCCACCGCCCGGGGTCGGCCATCGACGTAGCGCACCGTGACCTGGGACTTGCCGTCCGGCCGCAGGTAGGGCAACGTGCCGGATCGGCGCAACTCGGCCAGCCGCATGACCAGCTGATGGGCCAGCGTGATGGGCAGCGGCATCAGCTCCGGGGTTTCCCGGCAGGCGTAGCCGAACATCAAGCCCTGGTCGCCGGCGCCCAGCTTGTCGACGCCCATCGCGATGTCGGCGGACTGCTCGTCGATGGCGGTGATCACACCGCAGGTGTCGGCGTCGAAGCCGTACTTCGCGCGCGTGTAGCCGACCCGGCGGATCGTGTCGCGGGCCGTGCGGGGGATGTCGACGTAACAGGAGGTCGTGATCTCGCCGGCCACGACGATGAGGCCGGTCGTCAGCAGCGTCTCGCAGGCCACGCGTCCCGCCGGGTCCTGGGCGATGATCGCGTCGAGCACGGCGTCGGAGATCTGGTCGGCAATCTTGTCGGGGTGCCCCTCCGTCACCGACTCCGACGTGAACAGGTGTTCGTCCCGCGCCATCATCCTTGCCTCCCGCGAAAAAACTCGCGCCAGTGTAGCACGCGGCCTGGAGACTTTCGAGCCGGTGGCCCCTCGTTCGGCCTCAGCCGCCCGGCTCGCCCAGTCGCGCCTTCAGCGCCTCCAGCCTGGGAACGACCCACGGATCGACGCCGCGCAGGATCGCCAGGTAGAAGCTGGTCCACTGCCCCAGCGCGGCCAGCGACAGCACCCGGGCCAGGCAGCCCTGGCCCTGCGCCCACGCCTCGCTGGTGCCGCCGACGGAGCCGCCGATGAGCTCCCGGAGCAGCACAAAGCGCCGCGCCATCTCCGGCGCCTCCTGGGGGTCGCGCAGCAACACCAGGTGCATCTCGCGCGCGATGGGCCCGCCCCAGGCCTCGATCTCGTTGTGGTTCATCTCGGGCAGCGTGCCGGCGGCGGCGAAGGTTTTGGCGTTCTCTTCGAGATCTGTCTTCCACCGGTAGGCGACGGTGCCGGTGATCGGACCGCCATAGATCACGGGCAGCCGATCGCCGATGGCCAGAGCCAGACGCTTGGCCTCGTTCGAGACGGCCGGATTTGCCGGGCCCATGGCCTCGGCCACGGCCTCGAGGACGCCTAGCGCCTCATCGATCTCGCTGTCCTTGGCGACGGCGAGGTCGGCCGCCCGCAGCACGGCGAGCAGGCCGAAGAACAGGTAGCCCAGAGCCAGGCGCGGCATCAGCCCTTCTGGCAGGGCCACCCGCGGCAGGCCCCGGTCGTGGGCCAGCGCGGCCAGCCGGCCGCCGGCCGTGATGACGACGACCGTGCACCGCCGCCGCAGCGCGGCCTCGGCCGCCGACACCGCCTCGGCCGTCTCGCCGGAGTACGACAGGACGACGACCAGGTCGCGCTCGCCGGCCAGCGCCGGCAGACCGTAGCCGCGATGGACGAGGATCGGCACGTCGAGGCGGTCGGCGGCGCACGCGGCGAGGAGATCGCCGCCTGCGGCCGAGCCGCCCATCCCGGCCACGATCACCGCGCGCGGTCGGGGCAGCGCGGTGTCCGGCCGCAGTCGGAGTGCGCGTCCCTCCCGGCACTGGGCGGGAAACCGCGCCAGCACGGCGCGCGTGTTGTGCGCGTCGATCCGGGCCAGGACGGCGGGATCGTCCAGCCTCACCGCGTGGCCACGCTCAGCGCTGTCGTCAGTTCCCATTCAAGAGGAGAAGATCCTGCGACCAGCGGCCAACTGACGAGAAACGCCGTCCCCTGGTAGATTCGCTCCAGGCCCCCTTCGGAGACCGAGACCGTCTCCACCGGCCCCCAGGCCACCTCGGCCCCCGGGCTCCATTCCAGACGCGCCTCGAGGCCGATCCACTCATCCACGAGTGTGACGCCGAGGAGGTCGGTGCGCCGCCCGCGGCTGCGCAGGGGCGGGCGGTCGGGCAGGGCCAGATAGCGGTCTCCACCTTCCCCCGCGGTCAGCGCCAGGTTCCACTGCACCGCCCACCGTCCGGGCAGCGCCGCCGCTCCGGGGCGAAGGCGATAACGAGCCTCCACGCGTGCCGCCTCGATGCTCACCCGCTTCTCCAGATGCCCCAGCACCGAGTCGCCGGGCTCGAGCGTGAGCGAGACCGCGATGCCGCCCGGACGGGAGGCGACCGCGCTGCGGAGCGGCGTGCGACCCAGCACGAGGCGCGCTCGGCTCCAAGGCGCCACCGGGTCGAGCACGTCCGAATCCGAGAACAACCCTTCAATGAGGGAGGCGCGCCGCATGTCGTCGTACGTGAGCAGGGCCTCCAGTCCCTCCTCCTTGGCGGTGGGTGGGGCATGGATCGTCCGCGTCCCCGCGGGGACCGCGCCCTCGGGGGACTCGGGCTGGCGGAGCTGGTCGTGATAGGTCTCAGGGCGGCGCGCCAGGACGTCGGCCAGGTCGAGGCGCCGCCCGAGATGCGCCAGCTCGGTCAGCGTGCCACCCTCGGCCGGGTTGAGCGTGACCGCCAGGTCCGACGTCCGCACGAAAATCTCGCTCCGGCCGTTGCCGTCGCCGTCGGTCTCGGCCCAAGCCACCGCTGGCGCGCCGGTGGCCTCGGCCAGCAGCCGCTCGGCCTCGAGCAGGGCTTGCTTCACCGCCCGGCGCAGGTGCGGCAAGTAGCAGCCGCCGAACACCCCGTGCCAGTAGGCGTCGTTGGCCTGGCCCCGCCAGAGCGCGATCCGGGCGCGGTCGAGCCGCCGGTCGTCGCGGCCGCCTGCCTGCTGGATGGCCTCCGACAGACGAAGCATTTTCCAGTAGATATCGGCGACCTCCGGATACTTCACGAGAAACGTGCGCCAGAAGCCTCCCCGCAGCAAGTGCACGAGACGTTCACCGTGGGCGAGCATGCCGAGGTCGCGCTTGGCCGCGGCGAGCTCGCGACCGGCTGCCGTCGGCAACGCCCACTCGCCCATCTCCCGGTAGGACGCGGCCGGCAGGTAGACCCGCCCGCTGGCCGGCTGCGCTGCGACGACGTCGGCGAAGGTGCTCAGCCGCAGCCAGGGCAGCTCGAGCAGGCGATCGAAGAAGCGGTCGATCCACCCCTTCTCGTACACGTGGGCGTAGGTGCCCGGCCACACGCCGAACTTCTCGCCGTCGTCTACCGCGGTCACCGCCCCCACCCGGCCCCGGCAATCCTCGAGCACCTCGACCGCGGCCTCCACCTCGGCGAAGGGAATGAGATAGCGAAGACGCTGGCTGATGGGGAAGACCCCGACCACCGCCCCCTGATCCTCGGTGAGGTAGTAGCCACCGAGCGCGTCGGAGTCGAACCCGGCGAGGGCGAAATGACTGTCGTCGACGAGCACGTACTCCACCCCGGCACTCCGCAGCGCGCGCGGCAGGTGCGGCTCCCACACGCGCTCGGCCAGCCACATCCCCCGCGGACGCACGCCGAAGTGCGAGCGGAGGAACTCGCTCAGGTGCTGGATCTGGCCGACCTTGTCGTGGTCGGGCAGGATGGCCAGGATGGGCTCGTAGAACCCGCCGGTGAGCAGCTCCATCTGCCCCCGTCCCACGATCTCGCCCAGGAGGTCGAAGGTGCCGGGCGACCGCTCGCGCAGCCACTCCAGCAGGCTGCCCGTCCAGTGGGTGGTGACGCGGATCTCCGGGCGGTCCCGCAGCCGCTCCAGCAACGGCCGGTACCCGCGCACCGTCGCCTCCTCGAGCACGTGCTCGAAGTTGCCCACAGGCTGGTGGTTATGGACGCCGAGACAGAGCGCCAGCGGGGCCGAGCTCACCAGGCTTACTCGCGCTCCAGATCCCGGTGCACGACGCTGGGCGCGAAGCCCTGGGCGTCGAGGACCCGTTTGAGCTTCTCCACGACGGCGACCGAGCGGTGACGTCCGCCGGTGCAGCCGACGGCGATGGTGAGATAGGCCTTGCCCTCCCGCTGATAGGCGGGCAGCAGGAACTGCAGGAGGTCCTCGAGCCGCGTCATCAGCTCACGGCTCTCGGGGTGCTCGAAGATGAAGTCCTGCACGGGGCTGTCGCGCCCGTCCCGCGCCCGCAGTCCCTCCACGAAGTGAGGATTGGGCAGGAAGCGGACGTCGAATACCAGATCGGCATCGATGGGCACGCCGTGCTTGAAGCCGAAGGAGATCAAGGTGGTGGCCAGCCCGGCCCGCGCCTTGGGCGCGCCGTACAGCTCCACCAGGACGTCGCGGAATTGATGGACGGTCAAGGCCGAGGTATCGACGACGCGGTCGGCGATCTCGCGGACGTGGGCCAGGGCCTTGCGCTCGGCCCGGATGGCGTCGAACACGTGGCCGTCGCCGCCGAGCGGGTGACGGCGTCGGGTCTCGTTGTAACGCCGGATGAGCGCCTCGTCGCTGGCCTCGATGAACAGCACCTCCACCTGGTGGTGGCGCTCCCGGAGCTCGCCAAGGGCGTCCAGCAGGTGCGGCAGGTACTCCCCCTCCCGGACGTCGACCCCCAGCGCCACCCGATGGACCTTTTGCGCGGCCCGTCCCACCAGGTCGGAGAACGTCGGGATCAGGGTCGTGGGCAGGTTGTCGACGCAGAAGTACCCCATGTCCTCGAAGCACTTGATGGCGTAGCTCTTGCCGGCGCCGCTCATGCCGGTGATGACAACGAACGCGATGGACTCGGCCACTCAGGCCACCGGCTCGATGAGCCCGAGGGCGCCTCCCCGGCCCTTGGACGGGCGCCGCCGGTCCTTGTCCTCGCTCACCTGGCGGCGGACAGCGGCCACGGCGGCGTCGACCGCGGCCAGGAGGTCGCCGGCGGTGGCCACGCCGGCGAACGATCGCCGCCGGGCCCGGACGGTCAGACGCACAGTCCGCCGGATCTTCTTCGCCTCGCACACGACGCGGGCGTCCAGCGCCGCGGGCCGCAGGCGGCTGAGTTTGCCGATCTTGCGCTCGACCATGGCTTTGAACGTCGGCGTCAGCACGACCCCGCGGCCGCTGATGATGACCTGCATGGGGGCGTTCCTCAGCGGCGCTTGGGCGCCAACCGGCGCTGGTGGGATGGCAGGATGCCCAGCTCCTCCCGATACTTGGCGACCGTGCGCCGGGCGATGACGAGCCCCCGGCCTTTGAGGATCTGGGCCACCTCCTGGTCGCTGAGCGGCTTGGAGGGGTCTTCGTTGGCCAGGAGATCCTGGATCATCTTCTTCACCGAGATGGAGGAGACCATCTCGCCGTCGCCGGAGGCGATCCCGCTGTGGAAGAAGAACTTCAGCTCGAACAGGCCCTGAGGCGTCTCGACGTACTTGTTGGTGGTGACGCGGCTGATGGTGGACTCGTGCATGCCGATGTCCTCGCCGACGTCACGAAGGGAGAGTGGCCGCAGATAGGGAAGCCCCTTGTCAAGGAACTCGCGCTGGAACTTCACGATGGACTGCGTCACCTTCCGCAGGGTCCGCTGGCGCTGGTCCACGCTCTTGATGAGCCAGACGGCCGAGCGGAGCTTCTGCTCCACGTACTGGCGCGCCTCCTCGCCGGAGCTGCGCAGCAGGGACCGGTAGAGCGCGTTCACCCGCAGCCGGGGAATGCCATCCTCGTTCAGGAGCACGACGTAGTCGCTGCCCATCTTCTGCACGACCACGTCGGGAACGATGTAGCGCGTATCGAGTCCGCCGAAGCGCCGGCCCGGCTTCGGCTCCAGTCCCATGATCTCCTCGACCGACTCCATCACCCGGTCCAGAGGCAGCTTGAGGGCCCGCGCGATATCGGGGTAGCGGCGGCGCGAGAGATCCTCGAAGTGCTGCTCCACGATCTCCACCGAGACCGGGTCGGGGTTGGGGTCGCTCTTGAGCTGGATGAGCAGGCACTCCTGGATGGTGCGGGCGGCCACCCCGGGCGGGTCGAAGCCCTGGACGAGGCGGAGCACGCGCTCCACCTCCTCCACGGCGACGTCGCAGCGCTGGGCGATCTCGGCCAGCTCGGTTCGGAGATAGCCGTCCTCGTCCAGGTTGCCGACGATCTCGGTGCCGATGCGGCGGGTCACCGCGTCCTCGGTGGCGAAGCGTAGCTGCTCCTCCAGATGGTCGGTGAGCGACGACTGCGAGCGCACCATGTTCTCGAAGGGCAGTTCGTCGCGGTCCTCCTGGGCCACCAGGGACCGCTCCTCCTGGTCGTCGAACATTACCGCCGTGAGGTCGAAGGGCAGGTCGTCGGTGCCGCGCTCGCGGTCCACCGGCGGCGGTTCGGCGGGGGGCGGCTCCACCGTCGGCGTCGGGGTCGCCGCCTCGGGCGTGGTCCCCGGCTCCGGCGTCTCGGTCGGTACCTCTTCGAGGAGCGGGTTTTCCAGCAACTCCTTCTGCACCACCTCCTGCAGCTCGAGCGTGGACAGTTGCAGCAGCTGGATCGCCTGCTGGAGCAGCGGGGTCATGACCACCCGCTGGCTTTGCCGCAACGACAACCGGGTTTCCATGGCCATGGTGCGACCCGTTCAGGCTAGAGAGAGAACCGTTCGCCCAGGTACGTCTCCCGGGCGGTCGGGTTGGTGGCGATTTCGCTGGCCGTCCCCGAGACCAGGACCCGGCCATCATAGAGGATGTAGGCGCGATCGGTGATGGCCAGCGTCTCGCGGACATTGTGATCGGTGATGAGAATGCCGATTCCGCGGTCCCGCAGCCGGCTGATGATCTCCTGGATGTCGCCGATGGCGATCGGGTCGATACCGGTGAAGGGCTCGTCCAGCAGCAGATACTGGGGCGAGGTCACCAGGGCCCGGGTGATCTCCAGACGTCGCCGCTCGCCGCCCGACAGCGTGTAGGCCGGATAGGGGGCCAGCCGGGTGAGGTCCAGCTCGGCCAGCAGCTCGCCGACGCGCTGCCGGCGCTCCGCCGCCGTGATGTCCAGTGTCTCTAAGATCGCCAGCAGGTTCTCCTCCACGGTGAGCTTGCGGAAGACCGATGACTCCTGGGGCAGATAGCCCAGGCCCATGCGGCAGCGCCGGTACATGGGTAACGCGGTGATCTCCTCGCCCTCCAGGAAGATGCGCCCGCTGTCGGTGGGCAGCAGCCCCACCATCATGTAGAACGACGTCGTCTTGCCGGCCCCGTTCGGCCCCAGCAGGCCGACCACCTCGCCGCGCTGGATGTCCAGCGACACGCGGTCGACCACCTTGCGGTGCTTGAACCACTTGCTGAGCTCGAAGGCGACCAGACCTTCCATCGGCTCAGGGCTCGCAGGCCGATCGGCCTCGGGCCGCGGTGGGGCCGGGGGCCGCGCTGGGCTCCTTGGTGGCGTTGGCGTCCTTCGCGTAGAACACGGCCTTGACCCGCTCCGGGCCGGCCCCCTGGACCACGCTGTGATTCTGGCTGAGAAAGATCGTGATCGTCTCGCCGGTGACCACGCGATCGCCCTGCCAGACCCGCGCGTCGCCGGTGAGGACCATGCGTTGCTCCAGGTCGAAATACTCCGCCCGCTTGGCCGTGCCCGTCCGGCAGTCCGTGGTGACGATCCGCACGTTGCCGGTGGAGACGGTGCGGGCGATCCGCTCGCCCTTTTCGTCCAGGTAGACCTCCATGCGCTCGGCGTACTGCACGGAGGTGTCCTGGCGGGCCACGACGTTGCCGCTGAAGACGACGAGGCTCTCCTTCCCGTAGTGCTCCATCCGATCGGCGTCGACGGTCACCGGCTGGCTGCGGTCCGGCTTGGGCGTCGAGGTGGAGCGCGGCGCGGCCTGCCCGTGGGCGCTCGCCGCCGCGGCCAGCAGGGCGGCGAGAACCCCGGCAGCGAGCGCGATCCGCCCCCTCACTGCCCAAAGCCCCGGGTGAACACGGCCCGTACTGGCCCCGTGACCGTGGTGGCCTCTTCCTTCGTCAGGACGTCGAGGGCGCTGCCGTCGATCACGACGCCCTCACGGTAGATCCGGACGGGCGCGTCGGTCCAGAGCCGGCGTTCGGCTCCCAGCCATCGGAGCACGCGCGTTTCCAGCCGGAAGCCGTCTCCGGAGGTGACGACGACGTTGCCCCGGATCTCGAGGTTCTGGGTCTGGCGATAGAAGTCCCCTTCTTCGCCCACGATCGTCCACGTCCGATCGTGGTCCTGCACCCGCACCCGCACGCGATGGAGCGTGGTGCGCCCCTGCCGATCGAACACCGAAGCCTGGTCGGCGGTGAGTTGCCACCGGCTGCCGCCGGCGGATTCCTCCTCCAACTGGACCTGCTTGATGTTGAGGTCGGCGGCGGACGGTGCGGGCCCGGTCGGTTCGGTCCGCAGCGTTCGACTGCGGGCGACGAGAATCCCCGCCACCACCAGGACGAACACGATGACGACCGCGAGTATCCGGCGAGCTAGACGGTCCACGGGCGCTCCTGCAATTTCGGTACCAGCCTACCACACAGCGCTACGGGTCGCCTAGCCCTTACTCGTCTCTAGAGGCACGTGCCTGAGTCAACGCGGTTCGAGCGCGGGCTTTGCCCGCGCAACATGCTCTGGGGGAGGAGGGGGCCGTCGAGGCCCCCTTCGATTACTAGACGTCGATCTTGGCCCGCAGGATGTCGTGCATGTGGATGATTCCGATCGGTCGGTGTGCCCCGTCTACGATCACCAGGCTAGTGATGGTCCGGCTCTCCATGATGCCCAAGGCCTTGGCGGCCAGATCGTCGGGTCCAATGGTTTTGGGGACCGCATCAGCGTCGCGATGGAAATCCCGCTGGGTCGCCAGGGCGCCGGCAGTCAGATTTGCGATGGGCTCGGCGCGGAGGTGGGCCCGCCGGAGATCACCGTCGGTAATGACCCCGAGGAGGCGTCCGTCGCCGTCGACCACCGTGGTCATCCCCAGACGCTTGTCGGTCATCTCGACGATGACGTCCTTCATGAGGGCATTCACGCTCACCCGCGGCACCTCGTCGCCCGTGTGCATGACATCGGCGACGCGGACCAGCGTCCGCCAGCCGAGGTGGCCCCGCGGATGGAGCGCCGCGAAGTCCTCGGGACGGAGCCCCCGCAGATCCAGCAGCGCCATGGCCAGCGCGTCGCCCATGGCCAGCGCCGCGGTGGTGCTGGAGGTCGGCGCCAGGTTCATCGGGCAGGCCTCCTCGGCCACCGCCACGTCGAGGACGACATCGCTCTGGCGGGCCATCGTGGACTGGGGGCTCCCCGTGAGAACCACGATCGGAACGTCCAGGCGTTTGAGCTGGGGCAGGATGGCCAGCAGCTCGTCCGTTTCGCCCGAGTTGGAGAGCGCCAGGAGGACGTCGCCCCGGGCCACCATGCCGAGATCGCCATGCACGCCCTCGGCCGGGTGCAGGAAGTAGGCCGGCGTGCCGGTCGAGGCCAGCGTCGAGGCGATCTTCCGTCCGATCAGGCCCGACTTGCCCATGCCGGTGACGATCACCCGCCCGCCGCAGCGGAGCAGCAGCTCCACCGCTCGATCGAAGCGCTCGTCGAGCCGGGCGGTCAGGGCCTGGATCGCTTCCGCCTCGAGGCGCAGCACCCGCTCGGCCAACTTCCGCGCCGTCATGGGGACACCGCGCCGGGCCCGGTGCCGCCGCCGCTCCTGGTCCCGACGGCGTGGATCGCACGCACGTGGTCGAGCAGCTGCGGCAGGTCATCGATGCGGAGCATGTTGGGCCCGTCCGAGAGCGGGCGGCCGTCGGGCAGGGTGCGATCCGGCTCCTCGTGCATCTCCATGAACAGCGCGTCCACGCCGACCGCGATGGCCGCCCGCGCCAGCGCCGGGACGTACCGTCGCTCGCCGCCCGAGCGGGTGCCGGCGGCCCCCGGCAGCTGCACCGAGTGGGTGGCGTCGAAGACCACCGGAAAGCCCAGCTCGCGCATCTGCACGAGGCCGCGCATGTCGACGACGAGGTTGTGGTAGCCGAAGCTCGTCCCCCGCTCGGTGAGGAGGATCTGCCGGTTTCCGGCCGACAGGATCTTGTCCACGATGTTCTGCATGTCCGCCGGGGCCAGGAACTGGCCCTTCTTCACGTTCACGGGCTTTCCGGTGCGCGCCGCGGCCAGGACGAGGTCGGTCTGGCGGCAGAGGAAGGCCGGGATCTGCAGCACGTCGAGCACCTCGGCCGCCGGCCCCACCTCCTCGACCTGGTGCACGTCGGAGAGTACCGGCACCCCCACCGCCTCTTTCACCCGGCGCAAGATGCGCAGCCCCTCGACCAGACCGGGGCCGCGATAGCCGTCGAGCGAGGAGCGGTTGGCCTTGTCGTAGGAGGACTTGTAGATGAACGGCACCCCGCGGTCGGCGGCGATGGCGGCCAGACGCTCGGCCGTCATCAGCGCGTGTTTCTCGCTCTCGATCGCACAGGGGCCCCCGATGAGCACGAGCGGTCGCCCGCCCCCGATGCTGACCGGGCCGACCTGAACGGGGCGCGCGGTCGTCGTCACGGAGTGCCCGCGTGCGCGAGCGCGGCTCCCACGAAGCCGGCGAAGAGCGGGTGCGGGTCCCAGGGCCGCGACCGGAACTCGGGGTGGAACTGGCCGGCCACGAAATAGGGGTGATCCGGCAGCTCGATCATCTCCACCACCTGCTTCTCGGCCCACACCCCCGACACGTGCAGACCGTTCTTCTCCAGCCGCTGGAGGTAGTCGTTGTTCACCTCGTACCGGTGGCGGTGGCGCTCGTGGATAATGGATTGACCGTACAGCCGCGCGGCCAGGCTGCCCTCGGTGAGCACCACCGGATAGAGGCCGAGCCGCATGGTGCCCCCCTTGTCGGCGACGGCCCGTTGCTCGGGCAGCAGATCGATGACCGGATGGGGCGTCGCCCGCTCGAACTCGGTGGAATTGGCGGCGCTGAGGCCGCAGACGTTGCGGGCGAACTCGATGACGGCGCACTGCATCCCCAGGCAGATCCCGAAGTACGGCACCCCGCGCTCGCGGGCGAACCGGACCGCGTCGATCTTGCCCTCGATACCGCGGTCCCCGAAGCCGCCGGGGACCAGGATGCCGTGGACGGCCTGGAAGTGGGCGGGAGCGCCGTCCCGCTCGATGTGCTCGGCGTCAACCCAGGTGACATCCACCCGGGCCTCGTGGGCGATGCCGCCGTGGGCCAGGGCCTCGCTGAGGCTCTTGTACGAGTCGCGCAGGTCGATGTACTTGCCCACCACGGCGATCCGTACCTGAGCGCGGGGCGACTTCACCCGCTTGACCACGTCCTCCCAGCGGCGGAGGTCGCCGGTCCGCTCGGGCAGCCCCAGCAGCTTCACGATGATGTCGTCCAGGCCTTCCCGGTGGAACACCAGCGGGACCTCGTAGATCGTGTCCACGTCCTTGGCGGTGATGACGGCCTCCTCCTCGACGTCGCAGAACAGGGCGATCTTCGACTTGATCCCTGGTGGCAGGTACCGGTCGGTGCGGCAGAGCAGCACGTCGGGCTGGATGCCGATGGCCCGCAGCTCCTTGACCGAGTGCTGGGTGGCCTTTGTCTTGAGCTCCTGGGCGGCCTGCATGAACGGCACCAGGGTGAGGTGGATGTAGATGACGTTGTCCCGCCCGACGTCCTTCTTGAGCTGGCGGATGGCCTCCAGGAAGGGCAGGCTCTCGATGTCGCCCACGGTCCCCCCGACCTCAACGATGACGACGTCAACGTCACCGGCCACCCGGCGGATGGCAGTCTTGATCTCGTCGGTGATGTGCGGGATGACCTGTACGGTGCGTCCGAGGTAGTCGCCGCGGCGCTCCTTCTGGATGACGGAGAAGTACACCTTTCCGGTGGTGACGTTGTGGTCGCGGGTGACCCGCATCGAGGTGAAGCGCTCGTAGTGCCCCAGGTCGAGGTCGGTCTCACCGCCGTCATCGGTCACGAAGACCTCACCGTGCTGGTAGGGGCTCATGGTTCCGGCATCGACGTTGATGTAGGGATCCATCTTCTGGAGCGTCACCCGGAACCCCCGCGCCTCCAGCAGCGACCCGATCGACGCGGCGGCCAGGCCCTTGCCCAGCGACGACACCACCCCACCGGTCACGAAGATGAACTTGGCAGCCAAGCCACCCCTCCTCTCTCGGTGATCCAGTCTTGCACATATGCGGCCTCGGCGTCGCGGTCCCGCACGACATCGTCGAGACGGAGGTCGCGCAGCGCCTCGAGCGCGCGGGCGACCTGCGGGCCCCGGGGGACACCGAGCGCGACGACCTCGTCGCCGCTCAGCGCCGGTCGCATCCCCCGGGCGTGGCCAAGGAACCACTCGACGGCGGCCCGGACGGCCGCCTCGCCGCTGAGCCAGAGCCACGCGAGCTCGACATCGCTGCGGTCCCAGAGCGCACGGGCCCGCTCGCTCGGGCGGCGGGAGGCGTTGAGCTGTCGTGCCAGCTTCACGCGGCTCTCCAGCCCGCGCGTCAGACGGGTCAGGGGCTCGCCCCTCAGGCCGAGCCGCTCGAGCGCGGCCCCGGCCACGGCGGCCGCCTGGTCGCCGACCAGCGCGAGCACGGCCAGCTCGAGCGCGGTCACTCGCAACCCGCGCTGTCCGCTCCAGGTCAGCGCCGGTGGCAGCGCGCGCAGCCGCCGGGCGGTGCGGTGTGTGAAGCGATAGCGCGCATCGAGCAGCCGGTAGACGCCCGCGGCGCCCAGGCGGCGCAGCGTTTCCTCCGGGCGGGCGTCGGCGAGGATCCGTTCCAGCTCGGCGGCGAGCCGGGGACCCGAGAGGGCCGGGTAGGGCGCCAGGCGGAGCGCGAGCCGTTGAGCCCCGGCCGTCCACCCGTCGAGGGCGAGGCCCAGACGGGTCGCGTACCGGGCCGCCCGGAAGATCCGCGTTGGATCCTCCACGAACGACAACGGGTGCAGGACGCGCAGCCGGCGCCGTGTGAGATCGGTGCGCCCGCCGAACGGGTCCAGCAGCCCGAAGCCGCCCGAGCCCAACTCGACGGCCAGCGCGTTCACCGTGAAGTCGCGGCGGGCGAGGTCCTGACCGATGGTGGCCGGGATCACACGCGGCAGGGCGCCTGGCGTCTCGTAGCGCTCGGCGCGGGCGGTGGCGACGTCGAGGCGGCGGCCCGACGAGAGCGTCAAGGACGCCGTCAGGAAACGCGTGTGCTCGACGAGCGCGGGTCCCGGCGTCAGGCCGAGCGCTGCCGCCAGCACGCGGGCCACGGTCAACCCGTCGCCTTCGACCACCACGTCGAGGTCGCGACCCGTCGTCTCGCCGCGCAGCACGTCGCGGACGGTGCCCCCGGCCAGGAACGCGCGGGCGCCCCTCTCGGTGGCGAGACGCGCGAGGGTCGCCATGGCGCCACGCGCGGGCTCGGACAGGCGCTCGATGAATCGCCGGCCGAGCGCCGGTCCGTCCCACGAGGGCTCCGGCCGCGCCCTGACCGCACCGAGCGGGCCACCCCGGTCGCGCACGAGCACGGCTGGCGCGCCGACGGCGAGCAGGCGGCGCACCCGGACCTCGCCCTCGTCAGGGCCGACCGCGGGCAGCGGCCGCGCCAGGGCCGCGGCGACCAGTCCGCCCAAGCCCAGGCTGGCGGCCCGACGAAGATCCTCGCGCAGCACCCACCGCTGGCCGCCCGCGCTGACGAGGCCGGCGTTCCTGGCCCCGGCCAAACGGAGCGCATCGGCCACCCGCGCGCGGGCGGGCACGCTCACGACGGCGACGTCGACGAGACCTCCGGCTCCGTGATCCACCTGGGGATAGTTTGCTCGCAGGGGTGTGCCCACGCCGGCCGCTCTCATCGCTTCGCCCGTGGGTGGAACTGGTCGTACATGCGACGCAGCGTGGGGGAGCCCAGATGGGTGTAGATCTGCGTGGTGGCGATGTCAGCGTGTCCGAGCATCGTCTGGACCGAGCGGAGGTCGGCGCCGTTCTCCAGCAGGTGCGTGGCGAACGAGTGTCGCAGTACGTGGGGAGACGTACGGCCAGGCGCGTCGGTCGCCGCGGCAGCTCGGCGGACCACGTTCCACAGCGATTGCCGTGAGAGCGGGCCGCCGAACCGATTGACGAACAACCGTCCCGAATCTACCCGGCGGATGGCCGGGGCGCGACCCTCGGTCAGATACCGCTTGAGCCACGTCGCCGCCTCGGCTCCGAGCGGGACCAGCCGCTGCTTGCGGCCCTTGCCGGTGCAGGTGACGTAACCGGCGCTGAGGTTCACGTCCTCGAGCCCGAGCTTCAGGCATTCCGAGGCGCGCATCCCGGTGGCGTAGAGCAGTTCCAGCAGCGCACGGTCGCGCACCCCGCCCGGGCGCGACAGGTCCGGGCTCTCGACGAGCGCGGCCGCCTTTTCCCGGCTCAGGGTGCGGGGTAGCGGCCGTCCGCCCCGGGGCCGCTCCACGTGCTCGGTGGGATCGCGGCGGAGACGTCCCTCGCGGACGAGATGGCGGATGAAGCTGCGAAGGGCCGACAGCCGCCGGGCGATGCTGGCTGGCTTGAGCCCGGTGCGGCGGAGGCGCTCGACGTAGGCGACGACGTCCTCCGGCCCCGCGCGCTGGAGCGTGCGCGCGCCTGCGCCCAGGAACGCGATGAAGTGGCGGAGGTCGCGCCGGTAGGCGGCCAGCGTGTGCGGCGAGGCGCCACGCTCGGCCTGCAAGCTATCGAGGAACTCGGCGACGGGATCGGACCCGGTCGGGGGGCGGCCGGCGCTCGCCGGCCGCCGGCGCTCGCGCGATGCCTGGCGCGGGCTGAGCGGAAAGTGCACGACGGATTATATCAGTGGGGCCTTCCGAGCGGCAAGATCGCCCTCAGCGCGACGGACTCCGGCGCGGCCAGCGCGCGGCTCGTCGCCCAGAACAGCCCGCCACCGCCGGCGATGGCGAATCCGAGCCACGCGACGTCGAGCCACAGTTCCGGCCGCGCGGGCCAGGCCCAGAGACAGAGCGCGCACCAGGCGCCGAGCGGCGCCGCCGCGACCACCGTCCGCGCGAAGCTGACGGCCAGCGCTCGTCCACCCAGATGTCCGAAGCGGCGGCGCGCTACCCACAGCAGCAGTCCGGCGTTGACGTAGGCGCCGATGGACGAGGCCAGGGCCAGACCTCCGTGGGCCAGCGGCCCCATCAGGAGGACGGCGGCCACGATATTCACCGCCACCGACACGAAGCCCACCGTGACCGCGGTGCCCGGCGCGCCGACGGCATAGAACACCTGAGCGGCGATGCGGGCGGCGGAAAAGCCGACGAGGCCCGCCGCGTACCAGGCCAGGGCCTGGGCGGTGGCCACGGTGGCGGCGGGTCCGAACTCGCCGCGCTCGAAGAGGACGCGGATGATCGGCACTCGCAGCACGATCAGGCCGAGCGTCGCGGGCACCGCGATGTAGAACGCCAGACGGAGGGCGAAGTTCAGCGTGTCCGCCACGCCGCGGATGTCGCCGGTCGCCGCCTGGCGGGTCATGGCCGGCAGCGAGGCCGAGGCCAGCGCGATGCCGAACACGCCGAGCGGAAGCTCCATCACGCGGTCAGCGTAGGTGAGAAAGGACACGCTGCCGGCGGGAAGCAGCGAGGCCAGCGCCGTGTTGACGAAGACCATCACCTGCACCGCCGCCAACCCGAACACCGCCGGTCCCAGCAGCCGGGCTACGCGGCGCAGCGCGGGATGACCGAGCTCGGCCGACGGGGCGACCAGGAGCCGGCAGCGGCGGAGGCTCGGGACCTGAACGAGCAGTTGTCCCACGCCACCGGCCAGCAGTCCCACCGCCAGGCCGAGGATGGGTGGCTCCAGACGCCCGGCCAGCAGCAGCACGCCAGCGATCATTCCGACGTTGAGCACCGCCGGACCCAGCGCCGCCGCGAAGAAGCGCCCATGAGCGTGCAACGCGCCCATGGCCAGTGCCGAGAGACCGACGAGCATCAGAAACGGGAACATGACCCGCGTGAGCAGCGTCGCCAGCGCGGCCTGCCCGGGCTCGGCAGTGAAACCTGGTGCGATGGCGCCCACGATCCAGGGCGCCGCCACGATGCCCACCAGCGTGGTCCCGGTGAGGGCCAGCAGGCCTCCGGCCAGCACGGCGCGGAGCATCCGCGTGAACTCGTCGTGCGATCGGGTCGCCGAATACTCCGTGAACACGGGGACCACCGCCGTGGAGAGCGCGCCCTCGGCCAGTAGCCGCCGCAGCACGTTCGGGATCCGGAAGGCCACGAAGAACGCATCGGTGACGGGGCCGGCCCCGAAGACCAGGGCCACGACCATGTCGCGGACGAACCCCAGCACGCGGCTGGCCAGCGTGGCCGCGCTGATGCTGCCGAGGGCCCGGACGACCTGCCGCTCCATGGTCATTGGAGCGGGGGCCACGAGGCCGGCTCTGACCGTGGGTGGCCTGAGCGAGGTGCGCCGTGCTGCGTGCGCCTAAACCGATTGATTATTGGAGCGGGGGCCGCGAGGTAGGCTCGGACCGTGGGTGGCCTGTTCCGAGGTGCACGGGGCTCCGTTCGCCTAAACCGATCTATCATCTCGAACCCCAGGGCGACTGGCGTGTGTTTCGGCTGGCAATTGGCCGGGCGTTACGGCAGAATCCACCGCGTACCAGAACTCTTCGAGGAGGCCGAGGCCGTTGGCGAATACGAAGTCGGCGCTCAAGCGGATCCGACAGAACGAAGGACGGAGAACGCGGAACCGCATGGTCCGTTCCAAGGTGCGGACCGCCGTCAAGACCGCGCGCACGGCCGTCGGCGAACGCAGCGGCGACGCGGGGGCCGCGGTGCTGGCCGCCATCCGGGCGCTGGACAAGGCCGTCACCAAGGGCGTCATTCACCGCAACACCGCCGCCCGCAAGAAGTCCGCACTGGCTCGTCGGCTCGCCGCCCACGCTTAGTTCACTCGGAGGGGCGTCGCGCGGCGTCAGCCGGCACCCGCCAGTTCTGCGACGAGGGCGGCCATCTCCGCCCGAGGCTCGCCGCCTGATTTGAGTCGCCACTCGGTCTGCCAGCACCGGACGAGATTGGCGGCCAGCACGCCAGGGGAGGCCGCGGCCGCCGAAGCCGCCAGCGCCTCCACGGCGCCCGGAGGCCGGCGCAACAGGCGCGCGATCTGCTCCACCGACTGCCCGGTGGCCCGCCACTCACGCACCATCCACGCCGCCCGGACTTCGCGGGTGAGGGTGACCAGCACGAAGAGGGCGTCCTCGGTGGTTAGCAGGCGCTCCAGCGTGCGCAAGGCCAGCCCCACCTCGCGTCGCTCGATGGCCCGCGTCAGATCGAAGATGCCGCTCACCCGGTGCTCACCGACCACCGCGGTCACCTCACTCACCCCGACCGTCCGGTTGTCGGGTCCACCGGCCAGCGCCGCCTTCCTGGCCTCGCCGAGGAGCGCCGCGCCCTCCTCGCCGACCCATTGGAGGAGCAGCCGCGCCGCCTCCTCGCTGACGGTCAGCCCTTCGGCCTGCGCGCGCTGGCGCAACCATTCCTCGAGCGCGCGGCCGCGCCGCAGAGCCAGGGGGATCACCGCGGCCGGCGGCACCACGTCCAGCAGCCAGTGCGGCTGCTTGCGCTCGCGAGTGGGACCGAGCGGCTCGTCGGCCAGCAGCAGGAGGCAGGCGGCGGGGTTGGGGTCTCGCACGTAGCGCCCCAGGGCGGTCGCGCTTTTGGGCGGTAGCGCCTGGCCGCGACGCACGACGACGAGCCGCGCCGCCCCCTGCACCGGCAGCGTGAGCGCGGCGTTGACCACGATCTCACCGTCCACCTCGCGACCGTCGAACACGTCCCGGTCGAAGACGGCCAGCGACGGGTCGGGGAACAGAGCCCGGGTGACGATGGCCAGGGCGTCGTCCAGGAGTTGGGTCTCGCCCCCGTGCAGCAGGGCCACCGGCGGCACGGTGCCCCGCTCGACACTCCGGAGGAAGGCGGTGTAGTCCACGGCTGACGGCGAACGGGTTAGAAGCGCTCGAGGGCGAGGCTGACCACCGCGCGGCCGATGTCGATGGCGGCCGTCCGGAGGGCCGCCTGTTCGCGCACCAGCGTCTCGGAGACCGCGCCGGGCACGCGGAAGTCGGCGCGCTCCTGGAGCCCGGCGCGCTGGAACAGCACTTTGTTCTCGCGGACGTCGCGGAAGCGCAGGTTCATGGTCACCACGAGCCGGTACACCCGGACGTTGGCGCCGGGATCGAAGGCCACCGACACCAGCTCATACCCGGTGATCTCGCCCTCCAGCAGGGCGTCGGCGCGCTCCGGGGTCACCACGCGCAGCCGCCCACTGGTCGAGAAGGCTTCCACCACGGCGCGCGTGATGAAGTTCTCCACGGCCGGCTCGGAGGTGTGGTTCGCGAAGACGGGGACGGCCACGGTCTGGATGTGCTCGGGCAGGGTCCCGCGCACCGAGTAGCCGCAGGCCCCGGGGCCGAGCGCGATCACGGCCAGGAGCCCCGCGGCGCCGGTCGGGCGGAGGCGCCTCACGAGCGCGTGACGATGTTGACGAGGCGGTTGGGGACCACCACCACCCGCTCGACCCGGCGGTCGGCCAGCCACGGCCGAATCCTGGCGTCATCCAGCGCTCGGCGCTCCACCTCGGCCTCCGAGGCGTCCACGTCGAGGGTGAGGCGGCCGCGCACGCGACCGTCGACCTGGACCACCACCGTGACCTCCTCCTTCTGGAGCGCGGCGGGGTCCGCCTCCGGCCAACGCTGGCGGAACAGGCTGCCGCGATGGCCCAGGCGCTCCCACAGCTCCTCGGTCACGTGCGGGCAGAAGGGCCCGAGAAGGAGCAGGATCGTCTCCACCGCTTCGCGACGGAGCACGGCCCGCTCGCCCGCCGGGATGCCATCGACCGCGGAAGCCTCGAAGGCATAGAGCTCGTTCGTGAGCTCCATGATGGCCGCGATCGCAGCGTTGAAGTGGAAGTCCCGCTCGAGGTCGTCGGTGACGCGCCGGATCGTTTCGTGGATCGTCCGACGAAAGGCCCGGCCCTCGGGCGTGAGCGAGACCGTCACGCCGTCGGAGCGGGTGGTCGCCCTCGCGCGATCCGGGGGGGCCGTCGGGGCGGGCGTCTCGCCCCTCCCGACCTTACTGATCACGGTGTCGCGCAGCTCTCCCAGGTGGCCGGTCACGAACCGCCAGACGCGGTTCAGGAAGCGCGAGGCGCCCTCGATTCCCTGATCGTTCCACTCCAGGTCCTTCTCGGGCGGCGCCGCGAACAACTCGAACAGACGGCCGGTGTCGGCACCGTACTTCTCGCGGATCACGTCGTCGGAGACGACGTTGCCCTTGGACTTCGACATCTTGGCGCCGTCCTTGATGACCATGCCCTGGATGAGCAGCGCGGTGAAGGGTTCGTCCACCTTCACCAGGCCAAGGTCCCGCAGCACCTTGGTGTAGAAGCGGGCATAGAGCAGGTGGAGCACCGCGTGCTCGATGCCGCCGATGTACTGGTCCACCGGCATCCAGTACTCGGCGGCCGCCGGCTCGACCATCCCGCGCTCCCAGCGAGGCGAGCAGTAGCGCAGGAAGTACCAGGAGGACTCCACGAACGTATCCATGGTGTCGGTCTCCCGGTGGGCCCGGCCCCCGCAGCGCGGGCACGTCGCGTTCGCGAAGGCGGGGTGGCTGGCCAGCGGCGAGCCTCCCTTCCCGCTGATCTGGACGTCGTGGGGCAGGACCACGGGGAGGTTGTCCTCCTTCTCGGGCACCATGCCGCACCGGTTGCAGTAGAGGACGGGGATGGGCGCGCCCCAGTAGCGCTGGCGACTGATGCCCCAGTCGCGCAGCCGGTAGTTCACCTGGGCCTCGCCGAGCCCGCGCTCGACGAGTCGGTCGATGGCCGCGCGCTTGGCCTGGGCGACGGTGAGCCCGTCGAGGAAGCCCGAGTTGATCTTGGTCCCGTCGCCGCTGTAGGCGCCGCCGACCCAGCCCGGCGGGCGCTTCACGGTCTCGATGATGGGCAGATCGTGCTGCTTGGCGAAGTCCCAGTCCCGCTGGTCCTCTCCGGGAACGGCCATGATGGCGCCGGTGCCATACCCCATCAGCACGTAGTCGGCGATGAAGAGGGGGATGTGGGCGTCGTTGATCGGGTTCACGACGCGCGCGGCCAGGCGGAGACCGCGCTTGGGGCGGTCGGCGGCCAGCCGCTCGATCTCGCTCTGGCGCGCGACCTCGCTGCGGAACGCGGCCACTGCGGCCCGCTCGGCGTCGCTGGTGATCAACTGGTCCACCAGCGGGTGCTCGGGGGCCAGGACCGCATACGTCATGCCGAAGACGGTGTCGGGCCGCGTGGTGAACACGCGGATGGCCAGCGAGGGACGGTTCACCACCGCGAGGTTGAATTCGGCGCCCTCGCTCTTGCCGATCCAGTTCTTCTGCATGGTGATGACGCGCTCGGGCCAGCCGGGGAGCCGATCGCACCACGCGAGCAGCTCCTCGGCGTAGGCGGTGATCTTGAAGAACCAGCCGTCTACGTCGCGGGGCACGACTTCGGACTCGCAGCGCCAGCAGCGTCCGGCCTCCACCTGCTCGTTGGCCAGCACCGTCTGGCAGGACGGGCACCAGTTCACGGTCGAGCGGCGGCGGTAGGCGAGGCCCCGCTCGAGCATCTTGATGAAGATGAGCTGCTCCCACTTGTAGTAGGCGGGATCGCAGGTGGTGACCTCACGGTCCCAGTCGTAGGAGATGCCCATCTTCCGGAGCTGCTGGCGCATGTAATCGATGTTCTCGTACGTCCAGATGGCCGGGTGCACGCCGTGCTCGATGGCCGCGTTCTCGGCAGGCAGGCCGAAGGCGTCCCAGCCCATCGGGTGCAGGACGTTGAAGCCTCGCATCCACTTGTAGCGGGCGAGCAGGTCGCCGATCGCGTACACGCGGACGTGGCCCATGTGGATGCGCCCCGACGGGTACGGGAACATCTCCAGGCAGTAAAATTTCGGGCGGCCCGGATCCTCAGTGACGCGGAACTGCTTCTGCTCCTCCCAGACCCGCTGCCACTTGGCCTCGATCTGCTGATGCGGATAGCGCTCGTCGGCCATGATTACGCCCGATTTTTACCAGACTTAGCGAGCACAGGCAAGGAAATGGCCCCTCGGGCGCGCCCAGCGCGTCGGAGGGGCCCAGAGGACGGCTGCTACATCTTCTTCTGGAGCGTGACGCCTGCGGCCTTGGCCGCCTCCTCGGCCTTCTTCACCGAATCGGCGTGCTTGCCCTCGGCATGGAGCTTCTCGGCTTCGGCGACGAGCTTGTCGATCTCGGCCTTCTTCTTGGAGTCCGACACCTTGGTGGCGCCGTCCTTCACCTGCTTGATCAGCGTCGGGCACTGCCCGGCCTCGACCAGGCTGACGCTGAAGACGAACGCCGCCGCCAGGGCGATAACTGCTATCGCTTTCATCATGAGTTGTCACCTCCCCCCGAGCCAAGTTGGCGCTTGACTGTACAATCTGCACCCCCACCCGACGGTTCCCCGGCCGCCTCCACGGCGGCCCCCGCCGGGGGGTGGAAATGATCGTAGATTCGCTCGGCCAGCTTGGGGGTTACCTTGGGGACCGCAGCCAGCTCAGCGACCGTGGATTCTCGCACACGCCGCGCCGATCCCAAAGTGCGAAGAAGGCTCGTACGAATGGTCGGCCCCACGCCGGGAATGCCGTCGAGCACCGACTGGATGGTGCGCCGGGTTCGCAGCTTCTTGTGATAGGTGACGGCGAAGCGATGCGCCTCGTCGCGGATCTTCTGCAGGGTGTGCAGCGCCGGCGACGTGGGGTCGAGGACCAGCGGCTCCAGCGCTTCGCCGCGGTACACCTCCTCCCGCTGCTTGGCCAACGCCACGACCGGGATCCAGTCGAGGCCGAGCTCCTGCAGCACGGCCAGCCCCACGTTGAGCTGTCCGCGGCCACCGTCGATCAGCACGAGGTCCGGCAGGGGCGCCCCCTGTTCCAGCGATCGCGCGAACCGGCGGCGCAGCATCTCCTGGAGCGAGGCGAAGTCGTCGGCACCGGCCACGGTCTTGACCCGGAAGCGCTTGTAGTCGTCTTTCTTCATGGCGCCGTTTTCCCAGACCACCATGGCGCCCACCTGCTCGGCGCCCTGGATCGAGGAGACGTCATACCCCTCGATCCGGTTGGGCAGGCCGGGCAGGTTGAGCGTGCGCTGCAGCTCCTCCAGGATGGCCTGCTGGCGGTTCTCCCGCGACATCAGATGATGCTGCAGCGCGAGGACCGCGTTGGCCTCGGCCATGGCCACGAACTCGCGCTTGGTCCCCCGCTGAGGCACGCCGAGGTGGACGCGGCGCCGGGCCAGCCCGCTCAGCCACTCGGCGAGCAGATCCGCCTCGGGCACCGCCTCCGACAGGAGCAGTTCGGGCGCCGGCGTCACGTTCTTGCTGTAGAACTGGCGCAGGAAGGCCGACAGGATCTCGCCGTCCGTCCACCCGCCGACCCGGTCCAGGAAGAAGGCCTCCTGCCCCATGAGGCGCCCTTTGCGGACGAAGAACACCTCCACGCAGGCGTCCTGGCCCTGGCGGACGACACCGATGACGTCCTGGTCGACGAGGTCGGTGGAGATGATCTTCTGGCGCTCGCGCACCGTGTTGAGGGCCTGGACCTGATCGCGGAGCAGAGCGGCGCGTTCGAACTTCTCCTCGGCGGCTGCCGCCTCCATCTCACGAGTGAGGCGGGCCGCGAGATCGTCGTCCCGGCCTTCCAGAAAGTCCTGGACGGCGCCGACGGTGGCGGCGTAGCCCGCGCGGGTCTCCCAGCCGGTGCAGGGCGCGTTGCAGCGGTGGATGTAGTACTGCACGCACGGACGCTCCAGCCGGCCGTCGATCTTGATGGAGCAGGTCCGGAGCGGGAAGAGCTGCCGCACCAGCCGGAGGGTTTCCCGCATGGCCGTGGCCGGGTAGAAGGGCCCGTAGTACTGGGCGCCGTCGTTCTGGACCCGGCGGGCCACCAGCAGGCGTGGGTACTCCTCGTTGGTGGTGAGCTTGAGAAAGGGGTAGTGCTTGTCGTCGCGCAGGATGATGTTGTAGCGGGGCCGATGCCGGCGCACCAGGTTGGCCTCGAGCATGAGCGCTTCCAGCTCGTTATCGGTGACCACGTACTCGAGGTCGTGAATCTGGCGGACCAGGGCGTCCGTCTTGGCGTCCCGGGGGCGCGCCTCCTGGAAGTACGAGCGCACCCGGCCTTTCAGGGTGGCCGCCTTGCCGACGTAGAGGACCTGCCCTTTGGCGTCCTTGTAGACATAGACCCCGGGGCGGTCGGGCACAGTCGCCAGCTTCTCTTCCAGCGTCACACACGTATTGTATCGAGCCGCCTGAGGCGCCGCGCGGGCCGCCGGAGTGCGCGGAGGATCCGAGTCGGCGGGAACCGTCGCAGCAGACGGCCGCGGTCGGGTCGGGGGGTGGGGCGGTTCGTCAACCCGTTCGCGCCGCGGCTGACGGGGCCGCGGCCGTCGTATGGATCTGCGCTGAAGGTAGCCAGGCGTATGGGTGCGTGGTTGGCGAACCGCCCCCGCTTCCGACCCGATCGCGGCCTAGACTGTCTGGAGTTTCCGGAGCGCGCGGAGCCGGTCGCGGAGCTCGGCGGCCTGTTCGAAGTCCAGGCGGCGGGCCGCCTCCTTCATCCGCCCTTCCACCTCGGCGATGCGCCGGACCAGATCGGCCGGTGACTCGAAGCGCTCTTCGGCGGGCGCCTCCACCTCGACGGTGTAGTAATCGCGTTCGTAGACGGTCTGCAGTAGCTCGCGGATCGCCGAGCGGATCGACTCGGGGGTGATACCGTGCTCGGTGTTGTAGGCGGCCTGCAGTGCCCGCCGCCGCTCGGTCTCCCGGATGGTGGCGGCCATGGACTGGGTGATCCGGTCGGCGTACATGATCACCTCGCCGTTGACGTTGCGCGCGGCGCGGCCGGCCGTCTGGATCAGTGAGGTCTCCGAACGCAGGTAGCCCTCCTTGTCGGCGTCGAGGATGGCCACCAGCGACACCTCGGGGATGTCGAGGCCCTCCCGGAGCAGGTTGATGCCGATGAGGGCGTCGAACTTGCCCAGGCGCAGGTCGCGGATGACGGCCACCCGGTCGAGCGTGTCGATGTCCGAGTGCAGGTAGCGGACGCGCAAGCCAGCCTGCTGATAGTACTCGGTGAGGTCCTCGGCCATGCGCTTGGTGAGCGTGGTGACCAGCACGCGCTCGTCGCGGTCGCCGCGGATGCGGACCTCGTGCAGCAGGTCGTCCACCTGGCTGGTGGCCGGCCGCACGGTGATCCGCGGATCCGTGAGGCCGGTGGGACGGATCACCTGCTCCACGACGGCCTCTTCGACCATCTCCAGCTCCCAGGGCGCGGGCGTGGCCGACACGTAGACGGTCTGGCCAGTGAGGCGGCTGAACTCCTCGAAGGTCAGCGGGCGGTTGTCGAAGGCCGACGGCAGCCGGAAGCCGTACTCCACCAGCGCTTCCTTGCGCGAGCGGTCGCCGTAGTACATCCCCCGGAGCTGAGGGACGGCCACGTGGCTCTCGTCGATGACGACCAGCGCGTCGCGGGGCAGGTACTCGATAAGCACCGGCGGCGGCTCCCCCGGCCGCCGGCCGGTCAGGTGGCGCGAGTAGTTCTCGATGCCGTGGCAGTAGCCCAACTCGCGCAGCATCTCCATGTCGAAGAGTGTCCGCTGCTCCAGCCGCTGGGCCTCGAGCAGGCGGTTCCGGGCCCGAAAAAAGGCCAGCCGTTCGCCCAGCTCCTCCCGGACCGTCTCCAGCGCCCGCTCCAGCTGCGCGGTCGGCGTGACGTAGTGGCTGGCCGGGTAGACATGCACGCCGGGCAAGCGCTCCCGCACGACCCCCCGCAGCGGGTCGATACGGTGGATGGCGTCGATCACGTCGCCGAAGAGCTCGACGCGGAGGGCCAGCGTCTCCTCGTTGGCGGGGAAGATCTCGACGACATCGCCCCGCACGCGAAAGGTGCCGCGGTGGAAATCGTAGTCGTTGCGCTCGTACTGGACGGCGATGAGCCGCCGGATGATCTCGTCGCGGTCGATCTGGTCACCCTCCCGGAGAGCCAGGTGCATCTCCTGGTACGTCTCGGGGGCGCCGATCCCGTAGATGCACGACACCGAGGCCACCACGACCACGTCGCGGCGCTCCATCAGCGAGCGAGTGGCCGAGTGGCGCATGCGGTCGATCTCGTCGTTGATGAGGGCGTCCTTTTCGATGTAGGTGTCCGACTGTGGAATATAGGCCTCGGGCTGATAGTAGTCGTAATAGGAGACGAAGTACTCGACGGCGTTGTCGGGAAAGAACGCCTTGAACTCGCTGAACAGCTGAGCGGCCAGCGTCTTGTTGGGCGAAATGACCAGGGTGGGCCGCCCCGCGTTGGCGATGACGTTGGCCATCGTGTAGGTCTTGCCCGAGCCGGTGACGCCCCGGAGCGCCACGTGCCGCCGACCGGCCCGGAGGTGGTCGGTCAGCCGGTCGATCGCCTGCGGCTGGTCGCCGCGCGGCGGGAACTCCGACGTGAGACGAAACATCACTTGGAGGGGGCAGCGGCCGCCCCCTCCCAACCTCCCCGTTCGCGCGAGGTGCGACCCCCCGCGCTGTCTTCCGACGGCGCCGGCGAAGCCGGCGCTCGAACCAGCATGGTGCCGCTCAGATGGGGCTGGGGACGGCGAGTAGGTACTTGCGCCAGGAGTCGAGCAGCGAGTGCGCGTGCGGGTGCTTGAGCATGTGGGTCGAGAAGACGAACTTGGGATGCACCGGCTCCCGCAACAGCCGCATGCCCACCTCGTCCGGCAGGCGGTTGCCCTTCCTGAGGTTGCAGCGCAGACAGGCCGCCACCACGTTGATCCAGGTCGTGGCCCCGCCCCGCGAGCGGGGAACGACGTGGTCGACGGTCAGCCGCTCCCCGCGCCGGTTGCAGTACTGGCAGGCGTACCCGTCCCGGCGCAGGATGTTTTTCTTGTTGAAGGCCACGCGGTCCACGAACGGCTTCCGAATGTAGAGGGCGAGACGAATCACCGCCGGAAGCGCGAAGACCGTGGAGGGCGAGCGCACCACCCGCGGCGAGGCTTCCACGGCCTCGGCCTTGCCGTTGAGCAGCAGCGTGATGGCCCGGCGGGCGTTGGTGAAATGCAGCGGTTCGTAGGTAAAGTTCAGCACCAGGACCGCGATCTCATCCATAGCGTTGACTCAGGATAGTCGGTGGTGCCGGTGCTGTCAAATCCCGGGCGCTCAACGGCGCCCCAGGTTGCGCAGCAGGAACAGCAAGTTAGCCGGCCGCTCGGCCAGGCGACGCAAGAAGAAGCCGTACCAGTCCTCCCCGAAGGAGACCAGCACGCGGACAGTGTGGCCGGCGTCGTGCAGGGCCTGAGCCAGCCCGGGTTGGATGCCATGGAGCATCTGGAACTCGTACTGAGTTCGGGCGATCCCCTGGCGCGAAACGACCCCGCGCACGTGGGCGATCAGCCGCTCGTCGTGGGTGGCCAAGCCGGTATACACGCCCCGCGCCAGCGCGTCGGGGGCGAGCAGGCGCTCGGCGAGGCTGGCGTAGGCCCGATCCACGTCGCGCTTGTCGGGATACGCGATGGCCGGCGGCTCCCGATAGGCGCCCTTGCAGAGCCGGATGATGGCGCCCAGCGGAATGAGCCGCTCGACGTCGCCCGGTGTCCGGCGCAGGGCCGCCTGGAGCACGCAGGCCACCTGGTCGTAGGCGTGGCGCAGGCGCGCGTAGATGGCCAGCGTCCGCTCGGTGTAGGCCGAGGACTCCATGTCGATCCACACCCGGGTGCCGACGGCGCGACCGTGCTCGAGCACCCGTCGAAGGTTCCCGACACACAGGGCCTCGTCGAGATCGAGGCCCAGGTGGGTGAGCTTCAGCGAGGGCAGCGCCGTGAGCTCGCGCCGCTTGATCTCGTCGAGCAGGTGCTGGTACATCGCGGTCGCCTGCTCGGTGTCGTGATGAGTGCGGACGTTCTCGCCGAGGTAGGTGACGGCGCCGGCGATGCCGCGAGCGTTGAGATCGGCGATGACGGCCAGCGCCTCGTCGGCGGTGGTGCCGGCGACGAAGCGCCGCACCAACCGTCGGGTGGCCGGCAGCCGGCTCAGCCAAGCGCCGATGCTCGGGCGCGTCGACAGCGCGTAGAGGAGCGCGCGCATCATCGCCGTCTCTCCATGGCTTCCGCCATGATACCTTCGCGCAGCCCCCAGTCGCTCACGGTTACCGCCGTGGCCTCGGTCGCCTCGAGCGTGGCCAGCACGATGGCCGTCCCGGGCACGATGAGGTCGGCCCGTCCGGGCTCCAGGCACGGCAACGCGGCGCGCTCGGCCACGGTCAAGCCTCCCAGGCGGTCGCGCAGCCGCTCGACGGCGGCGCGGTCCAGCCGGTGTCCGTGCACGCGCGCGGGATCGTAGGCGGCCAGGCCCAGGTCCAGGGCGGCCAGCGTGGTGACGGTCCCCGCGGTGCCGACGATGTCAGCGGTCGCCGCGCTTCGAATCGCCGGCGGCAGCTCGACCCGGAGCCGGCCGCGAATCTCGTCTTCCATCTGCCGATAGCGCGCGCCGTCCACGGCACCGGGAAACGGGTAGCGCTCGGCCAGCGGGACCACACCGAGCCGGAGGCTCACCGCGGCGGTCACCTGGCCGTCCCGGGCCAGGACGTATTCGGTGCTGCCGCCACCGATGTCGAAGGCGCGCATGAGGCCGAGGCGGCGCCGCAGGCCCCGCATAATGCCGAGCACCGTGAGCCGCGCCTCGTCCTCGCCGCTCACCACCTGAACCCGGGCGCCGGTCGTCTGCTCGAGCGCCACGGCGAACGCGGCTCCGTTGGCGGCCACCCGCACCGCGCTGGTCGCGACGATCCGGGGATCGGAGGCGCCGGCCCGCCGGGCCCGGCGTACGTACTCGACGACGACCGCGGCGGTGCGGGCCATCGGGCGCTCGCCGAGGTGGCCGTTCGCCGTCAGGCCCTCGCCCAGGCGCGTCACCCGCTGGTCCTGCTCGAGGACCCGCCAACCGTCCGCCGTGTCGATCTCCACCACGAGCAGCCGCACGGTGTTGGTCCCGAGGTCGATGCTGGCCAGCCGCGGAGGTCTCATCCGCGGCGGGCCCGAAACGAGGAACGCCCCGGCCACGGCCGGCCCGAGGGCCGACTGTCCGCGGGGCGTTCGATCGCGAGGTCGAAGGCGATTACTTCTTGAGCGTGCGGAGGTAGTTGACGATCTCCCAGCGATCCTTCTCCGGCAGGTGCTTCCACGGCGGCATCGCGCCGCGCCCGTTGCTGATCTTCCAGAACAGCTCGCCGTCGGCCTCGCGCTGGACCTTGGCCGAAGTCCAGTCGGCCGGCTTGGGCGGCGGCAGAGCGGCCGCGGCGGGCCCGTCGCCCTTGCCGCCCGGGCCGTGGCACGAGACGCAGTTGGTCTCCACGTTCTTCTTGGCGTTGCCGACGCCCTTCACGGGGTTTTTCGTGTTCTTCGCGTCGGCCGGCGCCTTCCACTCCGTAGCTGCCCCGCCACCGGCGCCCACGACGAACAGGGACGCCAGCACGACTGCCAGGGACCTCTCGAGCCTCCTCATGACGCCTCCTCTCGGTGCGTGACGACGTTCACATGATGCCGCGCTCATTGTCACGTCTGAGACGAAGGGGGTCAAGGCGCCCATTCACCGCCCCAGCGCGGCCAGCGTCTCTTTGACGCGGGTAAACTTGACCCGCGGCCGGCCCGCCGCCCGTCCGCGGGCGACCTCGAGCTCGTCGAGGGCGCGCCAGTCCGCGTACGAGACCAACAGCGGCTGGCGTTCGCCGACGAGGCGGGCCGCCGCCTCGGCGCTGGGCTCAGGGGGATCGAGCAGCCGGCCGTGCCGGACATCCTCGAGCATGCAGGCGACGGTCTCGGCCGCGTCGGGTTTGTTCGTCCCGATGACGCCGGTGGGCCCGCGCTTGATCCAGCCCGTCGCATACTCACCCACCCGGGGCTGCTTGGTGTCGGGGTCCAGCACGCGGCCCCGCTCGTTGAGAATCACGCCCCAGCGCTCGTGGAAGGGCACCCCGGCCAGGGGCACGCCGCGGTAGCCGACGGAGCGGAAGACCAGGCCCACCGGCAGCACTTCGAATTCGTTGGTGGGCCGGGCCTGCAGCGTGCCCGTCTCGGTGGCGTAGAGCTGGTTTTTCACCAGGCGGAGCCCCACGACGCGGCCGCTGTCGTCGCCGAGCACCTCCACCGGCGAGACCAGGAAACGCAGGATCAGCCGGCGCGGCCGGCCGTGGGGCGGGCGACGCGCGAACTCCTGCAGGATCTCCACCTTCTTCCGAGTCGCCCGGTCTTGGCTTCGCTCGATCGCTTCGCGGCTGAGACGATCGAGCTCGACCTCCTGCGGGAGTGCGATGACGTCGGCCGCGGGCAGCTCTCCCAGCTCCTTGACCTCGGGGTTGGTGAAGGCCGCCTGAGCCGGGCCTCGCCGGCCCAAGAGGTAGACCTCTTTGACCCGGCTCGGGCGGAGCGCCTCCAGCGCGTGATCGGCGATGTCCGTGGTGGCCAGCTCGGCCACCGAGCGGCAGAGGATACGGGCCACGTCTACCGCCACGTTACCCACGCCGACGATGGCCACGCGCTCCGGCGAGAGGTCGAACTGGCAGTCGCGGTAGTCGGGATGGCCGTTGTACCAGGCCACGAACTCGGTGGCGGGATGGCTGCCCCGGAGATCTTCGCCGGGAATCTCCATGCGCCGGTCGGTCTGGGCCCCCGTCGAGAAGACGATCTGGTGATAGTGGCGCCGCAGATCCTCGACGCTGACATCGCGGCCCACCTCCACGTTGCCATAGAAGCGGAAGCGCGGATGGGAGGCCACCTTGTCGAACGCCGCCGTCACTGCTTTGATCTTCTGGTGATCGGGGGCCACCCCGAGTCGGACGAGCCCGAAGGGCGTCGGCAGGCGGTCGAACATGTCGACCTCGACCACCACGCCGTCCTGGCGCAGGAGATGGTCGGCCGCGTAGTAGCCGGCCGGACCTGCCCCCACGATGGCCACGCGCAGCGGCCGGTCGACCGCACCCGGAGGAGTGGTCACGTCTGGTTCTGGAGCAGCTGGGTCTGGAGCGTGTCCACCTCGCCCTGGTACTTGTCCCGCTGCGCTTTGACGATGTCGCCGATCGAGATGATGCCGATCAGGCGGCCGCGCTCCACCACCGGCAAATGCCGGATGCGCTTCTCGGTCATCGTATGGCCCACGGTCAGGACGTCGTCCTGAGGGCCGCCGACGATGACCTCTTTCGTCATGATGCGGCCCACCGGCCAGTCGAAGACCGCCTCCGTGCGCGCCAGCGTACGCACCACGTCGCGCTCGGAGACGATGCCGGCCGGCCGCTCGCCCTCGTCCACGACGACCAGCGCGCCGATGTTGTGCTCGGCCAGGAGGCGGAGCGCCTCCCGGATCGTCTGCGTCGGCTGCACGGTGACCACTTTGACGCCCTTGCTGGCCAGGATGCTCGCGATGTTCATGGCCGCTGCTCCTCCCACCGTCGGTCGCGTCTCGACTCGGTGCTCAGATGTTACTGGCGCCGGCGCCCGGCCGCCAGCCAGCAGAGCACCGCGGCTACTCCGTAGGCGCCGGCGATGCGCCCGGTGGCCGCCGCCGGCGCCGCCCACGGCCAGAATAGCGCGCCGCTCGGCAGCGGCGAGTGGATGGCGCCGCAGAGCGTGGCCAGGCTCGCCGCGGCCAGGACCGCGGCGGCGAGGGCGTAGCGCTGGTCCAGGATCGTCACCAGCGCCCAGCCCCACAGCAGCGCCGTGAGCACGAAGCCATTGCCCAGCACGAGGAGCGCCTGCCAGGCGGCGGCCGTCTCGCCCGTGAGGTCAGCCGGCGTCTTGCCGAGAGCCCCGAGAAGGCTTCCACCCTGGATCAGGACGACCGCGGCCGCTACCGGCACGAACGTGAGGGCGACGGCCGCGCCGTGCCGCGCGGGCGAGGCCAGGAAGGCCTGGGCGGTGATCTCGAGCCCGATGAAGATCAGGATGGGCGCGACCGCGGCTTCCGGCAGGATCGCCACCACGATGGCCAGCGCGCCGACTGCCGCTCCGATCCCGATCACGAGTCCGGTGGCCAGGGTATAGCCCGCTCGCGCGCCCATCGCCTTGTAGGCGGGGTGCCCGATGTACGGCGTGTTCTGAATCACGCCGCCGGCCAGTCCGGCGGCCACGGTGGCCAGCGCCTCGGTGAGCAGGATGTCGCGCGCGCGGTACTCGTCGCCCGCCGCCGCCGCGGATTCCGTGTTGTCAATGCCGCCGATGACGGTGAGCAGCGCGAAGGGCAGCGCGATGCCCAGATAGGGGAGCGCGGCCGGCAAGGCGTCGAGCCAGGCGAGCGTCGGCCACGGCAGCGCCAGCCCCAGGACACCGAGGCTCGGCGGATGCTCCGGCCCGGGGCCGCCCAGCGCGGCCCGTCCCCAGAAAATCACCGTCCCCGCGAGCACGGCGGCGAGCGCCCCCGGGATCCCCAACGGCATCCGTACGCCACCGAACAGCGCGAGGAACAAGACGATCAGTGCCACCAGCCCCACCAGCGGGTCGCGGATCAGCTTGAGCGTCGGCAGAAAGGCGATGAGGAGGATCGCCACGCCGGCGATGGATCCCAGCAGCGCCGCCCGGGGCACTACCTGCCGTGTCCAATCGCCGGCGAAGGCCAGCGCCGTCTTGGCCAGGCCGATGGCGATCGTCACCACCATTCCCACCTTCCAGGCCAGCTCGGCATCGCCGGTGGTGAGCTTCACCGGCCCCAGCACGCCGAACACCATGGCGAAGAGCGTCGGCGTGTCGATGCCGAACGGCATGGCCGTCACGTCCTGGCGTCCCGTGCGCCGCATCAGCCGCACCGCCAGCCAGGTATAGGCGAGGTCGCCCAGGAGCACCCCGAGCGCGGTGCCCGGCACCATCCGCTTCAGGACGAGATCGGCGGGGAACTGGAAGACACCGATCAGCAGGCTCGCCAGGATGACGAGATTGGTGGTGTTGTCGAGGGCGAGGCCGAGAAAGCCGTTGAGGTCGCCGGCGCTCATCCAGCGCCGGGAAGCGGGGGCGGCGACGCCGGTGCGGTCGATCGTGCGCTACCCGCCCCTACCGTGCTCCGGCGTTGTCGGCCCTCCCCACCAACTCGCGCGCCCGGGCGACGACCTCCTCTGCGGCCCGCCGGCACCACTCGAGGCTTCCCCGGTTGTCGGCGACCTCCTTATAGTCAAACTCCCACACCGGGGAGAGCCGGTCACCGAACCGCAGTCGGACGCCGTAGGACTTCCCTTCCCGCTCGTCATCGGCGTCCACTTCTGCCTCGACGCGCGGATCGACACGCTTGGCGTGGGAGATGAGGAAGTTCCAGAGCCAGCGGCAAACCTCGGGGTAGGTACCGCCGGAGAACATGGCGCCAGTGTAGCACCGGCATCGGAGCGCGATGTCGGAGCGCTCGGGGGCCCGCGGCGAGCCCCCGAGCCGATCACTCCGTCAGCACTCGTTGTAGCCGCAGGACAGACACTTCTTGCAGCCCTCCTCGTAGACGAAGGTCGCCTGCCCGCACTCCTTGCAGAGGTCGCCGATGGCTCTCTTGCCGTTGGCGGTGGGCGAGGCGTCGGCCGGCTTCACGTGGCCGAGATGCTCGGCCAGGGTCCGGGCGATGGCGTCGGGCAACGAGAGGACCTTCGAGGGCCCGAAGCCCGTGGGCTGGCCCCCGCCGATGCGCGAGAGCTGGCTGATGATTTCCTCGAGCCGTCGCTGAGCCGAGAAGGGGGAAGGTAGCCTCAGAATGAGTGAAATCAGTCGCCCCAGGGCCTCGGCCACCGCCATGGTGTCCGAGCCCCCCTTGCCCACCTGGACGAACACCTCGAACGGCTCCCGGGCGGGCGTCTCGTTGACGGTGATGAAGGCCGTGCCGATGGGCGTCTCCATGCGGTAGGTCGTGCCCGTGAGGCTGTGAGGCCGGGGCTTGATGACGACCGGGCCGGCTGCTGGAGCCGCGGCCGGAGCCTTGTCCTTCTTCGCGGCGATCCCGACGTTCAGCACCTGCTCACCCTTACAGCCGTCCCGGAACACGGTAATGCCGAGGCAGCCCAGCTCCCAGGCCAGGCGATAGGCGTTGGCCACGTCCTCCTCACCGGCGCGGTTGGGCAGGTTGATCGTCTTGGACACGCCG